>Ga0209780_1002660_pt1 | contig 12835 bp, 7 predicted proteins | sample WorMetexBAHAMAS2_FD_187384 | JGI IMG/M metagenome (GOLD analysis project Ga0209780, IMG submission 187384) | Marine gutless worms symbiont microbial communities from Max Planck institute for Marine Microbiology, Germany - Inanidrilus exumae... | ecosystem: Host-associated > Annelida > Digestive... | reverse complement strand
GCGAGACGACAGCGGCACGAGGGCGTACGAGTCGACGACGGGAGGCAGACGATCCACAGACTTGCGACGACGTCGACGATTCCTCCACGTGACACCGCAGACTGCGCCGAGAATCACGAAGACCAGAACCACGCCAGCACCGACCCCGAGTGACAACATCAACGATGCACGGTGCACGAACGGCCGTCCAGCGCCGTCCTCGTCTTGGTCCGTGTGACTCGGGTAGTCAACATCGACGTGATGTCCTCCGGCTGACACGTGGTTGATCTTAGGCAGCGTGTCCGACTGCTGACGTCCAGCTGGTCGATAGTGATAGACATTGTCGTCGTCATGAAGACTTTCTTCCAGCTCCAACATCGCTGCACAACCAGCCACGCATCCAGCGTCAACGAAACCAAACTATCAACGTGAACTGTTATGTTCTTTGCCACACAGATGCTAGGTGTGGATTGACGTAGATAATGTCAATAGTCAATAGGCCTAACAGTAGTAGAAAAAAATTGTAGAGCAGCAGTAACCTATATATAACAGAACTCTGCTAGACGTTTAAAATGTCAATCACTGTTTAATTAATGACATCACCGATAAGTTGTCCCAATGTGCAGTTATGATCCAATTAAACCATCTAAACAAGTTTGCACGTGAAGCCACGTCGCAAGCAAATAAGTGTCGCTTCCTACTTGAATTAGGTCGGCACTCTTTACAAACAGTTCCACTGAAAGACTATTTGTTCGCTCACGTTCATTGACGTTCCGTTTGATGTACTGCTAATGTGACGTCACTATTGTGACGTACGAAATGCAATCCATCCGTCATATCTTTGTCTCTATCTTATATTGTTTCTGAGATATAACGAGGTATTGGTCGAAAATTAAGAACTTGATAGTTACTCAACCTGTATGTAATATCCCGTTGAAAAGTGACCCCGACGGAATGTATCGACTATACGCTATGATAGTGTGACAGACAGACAGACAGACAGACGAACACAATAATGATAGCACATGCAGCATTTTACATTAGCGTCGTGACGCTGTACCGCATTTAAACAGTAGATGTTTTTAATCGAATGGACGAACATAGCGCAGTCGTGACTCAAAACAGACCCGTAAAAAGGTAGGAAAATAAAGTAAGAAAATGGAATTTAACCGGTATCGGTGTGTCGTTGTTTAGGCGCCGGCTGCACGGGTATCGTGGAAACACGGAACTTGACAGCGGGTCCGTAGCCGACGGCGTTACCTGCTGATAGGCTGAACGCATAGGTAGCGCCAGGTATAAGACCACTCACTTTCATCAGCGCACCTGTACACCGTCCGTCAAACTCCAGTTAATCGCAATCACCCAATCAACTGGTTTGTTTCAATCAGATAACTCGAGAGGTTAGAAATTAAAAAATAAACATTAGTAAGTAAAGGAATAAGGCAATTCTAGCTCTGTCTACATTACGTACTCCTTTCAACGGGGACGTAGCCAGAGAAGGGACACAGGTGCATGTCTCCCGTCTTAGATGGAAAATTCTCTCAAATTCTCTTAAATTACAATTGAACATTAAAATTGTTGTTTATTCTGCGACTGAGCATTTTATTATGACTTGATCGATCAGTTACAGCTCATAAGACATAAGACGAATGACATACTGGTGTTAAATACTGCGGCGAGCGTGTCGCCGTCTGTCGACTGTCGCTCGTACTGTATGCGCCATGAGGTGACCGGCAGAGAGTTGGCGGAGTCAAGGCGACGTGGAAGAGACGCCGTTATGCTGACAGTGGTGTCGGTTTCGTTGACGACGGATACGTTACGTGGCATGTCAGGCACCGCTGCGAACAACACGCCACACACTGCTTCCTCACAGTCAACCAACACATTGAACACATAGAACATACGAACACAGACAATAAGCGATTATGCGATGTCCTTTGTAGCGCTTTGAGACAGCCAGCGTTAAAACCAATAAGCTATCACAAGACCGGCGGTCATTCCACGTATACCCTCAATGGTACGGTCTACGGACACTATGGTCAAGCCCGCTAATGGACACATTCTTACATACGGCAAGGGACCATTCTAGAGCATTATGGCGATTGGTAGACTGCTCATTTCATTTGTTACAGTAAAAATAGGCCTGCTAGGCCGTCACCGGAATATCTTTCTAGTTGCAGTTTTAGTTACAGTTATGGCAAAACATTATAGTTTTAATGCAGTGAAAGTTTTGTTAAGATCTTCAGGTATGGTTGAGGCTCTAGGTTTGTGAGCTATTTTAGTTGTAATTTCAGTTAGCGTTATGAACGTTGTTTTACAGTCAAATTTTGCATTGTTCATCTAGACATAATCGTAAGACCAACCAGTATATCATAATATATATCAGCAGCGAGTAAGACGTGCATTTCACTGACAGTGCAGCGCCGCTGCTGAAGCCGGACAATACGACAATTCATCTTCAAGAACACGCACGCACTCTAACACGCTAGCAACAGCTATTCGTGAAACTAAGTCACTTCCCACTTTCAGACGTCATCTAAAGACATTTTATTTTCAGTCGGCCCATCCCCTTTCGGCTGCCCATCTTGCCTAGAATATCTTCGTCTACGCGCCCTGATTCTTCTAAAGACGTTGGCGCTATATAAGCCATTTACTTACTTACTTACTTACTTACTTACTTACTTAACAGCTTATTTCAGTTATTAACACTTGGTGTTATATATACCCGTAGTTCTGTTTCTTTGATACTTCTCAGTTTTTGTTGTATACAGTAAACTAATTTATTTCTTTATTGTAGTTATAGTTGTAGTCAACTTAAATAACACTGCGCCTCGCTGTACCGAATGTTCACCGGTCAAAGACGAGTTGGCGTTAATTAACACGACGCCGAGTGAAGAAGACATCTATCACTGACCGGCTTGGACGAGACTGGCGGAGTCAGTCACGTAGCCGTGGATGTTCTTGGCTATACACGAGTAGCTACCGTACAACCACCGCTCCTCACCGCCACCCAGCACAATCTACCACGACACAATCACAGCAAACAGCACAGTGTCGTCATCGCTACCATGAAGTAACAATAATAATAACAAGTACCGCTAGTGAAGGGGACTGACGGTTATCCACACATGCCGATGGCAGGTCCACTCGCCGCGCGCCAATTCGCCGGCCGATTATGGGCTTCTGGGGAGCAAGGTTCCCCAAAATGGGAGATACCCTGCCCAGGACGCCCATGAACCACCATGCAAAATTTAACGCCGCTAGCTTTATCCTCGCCGGAGAAATCCGTAGCCGTACACACGCACACACACACACACACAAACAAACAAACAGTAAATGATACATCCACACCTTGCCTATCGGCATGTGTGGATAATAATAATAATAATAATAATAACAATAACAACAACGTCACTACCTCACCACATCTATGGTCAGAGTTCACGCGGTTCAGCCTCGGCGCCAGATGGCGCCACCGACACTCCGGCGTTCGGCCCGCGCGCTCACTGAACTATAAATAGAACGTTGCTCTGACGTCAGTCAGCCTAGGCCTGCAGACTAGGCTAGGCTCATGTTCGTCCGATTTTGGGCTTCTGGAGAGCAAAGTTCCCCAAAATAAGAGATTCTCTGCCCAGGACGCCGATGAACCACCGTGCAATATTTAACGCCGCTAGCTATATCCTCGCCGGAGAAATCCGTAACCGTAACCTTGTGAGTTAGCTGACGTGATTACATTTAAATTAAAAGAAAACACACAAAAACAAACAGTAAATGATACATCCACACCTTGCCTATCGGAATGTGTGGATAATAATAATAATAACAATGACAACAACGTCATTACCTCACCACATCTATGGTCAGAGTTCACGCGGTTCAGACTAGACGCCAGATGGCGGCGCCGACACTCAAACCAAGCCAACCGATTAGGGCCGTGATTCTGCACGAAGACGTCTACTGTTCACGCCCACCATCGCTATTTATTAATATTGCCCATCCCGAAAGCTGATACTCATTTGATCGTCCCACGGAGAGTGGACGGCTGAGTCGACCCGGTACTACAGCTTCGCTATCATGCAGTGAACAATAACACAATGACATAGTAACACCAGCTGTACTCGTCCTTCCGAGGACAGAAGCGCCGGCAACTGAGACGGCAGTACTGGCTGAAATCTAGTTACGCACTATCCGTGCATTAAACTGTCACTGTTTGTTTGTTTGTTTCTTTTGTTGTTCCGTCTAATACTAAGCTGCCATCGTCACATGACACAGTCTGGCAGTGTTCTAGTCGCGTCGAGACAGGTTGACGGTTAGGGCTACATGAGCTGAATCGGACGAGTGGCAAAGGTAAGAAACATTTTACATGCGTAGCTATCTATCGACTCTTTGCTCGTGGCGCGAATCTCAATCAAGTGCAGTGATGCTATCAGACATGCGTAAAACAAATTGCTGGATGTGAATTCGGATCCATTTCTCACCTCATATTCCATCGATTGTTCACTGAACATGTCCCAAAACTTCACTAAAATCCACCCGCAACTTGGTGAATAACTCAGCTGAGTGACCGTTTGACCGAATTTCACACAAATTCAGACGATTGCATAACCACGCGGAGGCAGAAACGGTTATACCGAGAGAGTGCTAGCGACGCTGTCAGCTGATCGTTCGTTGGTGATTCGGTAGGTGTCGCTATCGTGCAGGTACTGCTCGCCGCGGTACCAGTTCATCGACGGCACAGGTAACGCCTTGCCAATACAGGTAATGTTCCGTGTCTCACCTGGCCAGCCCAGCTGCCGCCGACCAATCAGCTCCAGTGTAGGTGAGTCTGAACATTGCAAACACAGAGATGCATAAAACAGTAAATAAATAAATACTAATCAATCAAACCATATCCAGAACGAAAGCAAAAACTGGGATGGAACTGCCTAAAACGAAGGTTTGAACTTTATTGTTTCGTCTTTCACTCATTTTATGAAACAGTTTCCGGAAATTATTTTAGCAAAGGACAGCTGGCGAAATCGGCCAAACATAAGTCGACAAGATCGGTTAATGCATGTCACAAAGTTATAGCTAGCAAGCTAAATGTGTGATCTTTATTGAGACACAGTGTAGTGTTGTACTCGCGTGAAAAATTTCCATCGTCTAATCGTGATTCTAACACATCTCTGACTACACCTACAGCTACTGCTCGCAGCTTGTACAAAATTCGTTCGTCAGTGAATCATTAGATATTCTATGGGCGGTGCATACAATGTACGACGACGGTGAAGGTGGTGTTGGTCGAGCCAGCGTCGTTGTGAGCTGAGCATGACAACTGACCGGCGTCTGAACGGCGTACGTCACTCATGACCAACTGACTGACGCCACGGGAGACCTCTTCAACTCTCACCGCTCCCGACTTGACACCAACCAAACCACACACGCGCGCGCTCTCTTGACTTGTCAGCCGCCAGATATCATTATCATACTGTAATCTTTTTTAATTCACCAAATCTCTTCATGAGTTTTAAAATATCCAGTAAACGTTAGAAATGTATTGTGCTGAAATAAGAATGATGCGGTCATATCAATTATTTGCGGACAACAGTTCAATATGTAGGCCTACGTGTGTCCGTCTGTGATTTAAATTTAATGTACAAATTACAATGTCGGTTCATCAGTTAGAGACAGTTTGGTTACAATAGTGTCGACTGGATAACGAATCACAGTTTTACTTGTGTATTTGTCAATAGAAACAGCCACGACAGCCTTTAAAGTTGTTTGCTTTTGTCTTTTCTTTTTCACAGTTCTTTAATGAAGTCTCAGCGAGTTGAAAACCCTGTGGCGGTGTCACCTAGCGAATGACAGTAGAACTGCGTGCATGGTGTTTGGTGAGGGACGTTGTGGGTAATGAAAGTACGTGATGCATGGTTGTCGGAGTCGTGCAGAGATCGAGAGGTAGACGACGTACGAGGTCGACGATGAGGTTGTCATCTCGGTGCCAGTGAATGCGAGGAGCCGGGCGACCAGTCGCCTCACACAGCACTCTCAGAGTCGAGCCTTCCTTGACGACGTACTCTGACTCCAGACCGCGCTCGATAGACGGAGCCACTGCAGCAGTGTATTCAACGTCTCAGTGAATATTTCTAAGCGCAACTGTAACTTCACCAAACGTTCGCCGACTTTCGAAATTCTTTCACTGTCAGAATGCCATCATTAAAAACCAGACCACGCGTTAACTCATTTTTGCCCAGAGTTAAAACATGGCGACAGTGACTAAGGGACTCGATGTCAGGCTGGTTAACCGACCATTTTTAGTTTTTGACTTTCGGGCTCTGGCGCTCAACTCTGAGCGCCGGAGTGCTCGAAAGTCAAAAACTAAATACGGTCGGTTAGTCAGCCTGGCGTCGAACCCTGAATTAGTGTAGCTATTTTGGGAACACTGAGCGACACAACTGGGTTAAACACTTCGCAACACTTATACGTTGAGAAATGCTTACTCCTTTTGACTAACGATGGCGATGGTGCAGTATTTGCACCTCCTTTACCTTGTCGACCGATGAGTAAACTTGAAAATGACTACGACTACAGCCTAAACTGTCTCAGGCAATGCACTCAATCACGTTGATTCCTTTCTACGCTCTATTCTAAGTAGTTGCACAGCACGGTAAAGAGAAAGCGGAAGCTGTCGGCTCTCACCGAGCATGCGCACATCGACCGACGCTTCTTTGACGCCGAACGCGTTGGTTGCGCGACAGAAATATCTTCCTTCGTCATCAGCGCTGACGTCACGGATGACGTAGGTGTCCGCGCCCTGGGCTAGGCGCACTTTCACGTGGATCATCTCCGACATTTTCCGCTCCTGTGTTTTATAGTCGCACGCATTACTGTAGTAATTTTATAATTTAACACTTTTCAATTCGATGATAATTATAGTGCTATATCACATAATGTGAAGTTGTAGGATGACTGGCTCGTAGTTAATATAATTACCAATATCATCATCACTCACATCATAATCATTGTCACTTATGTCAAATCGCAGAGGTAATGCATGACGTTACGACCCTACAAGGCCATAAAATATGCATATAACAATAACTATTACTATATATTATTATTGACAAAAATTACGTGATACAAGATTAGTCAGATCAAAATATCACACTGATTTTACTCGCCGTTAATTAATTCTATAACCCTATAATTTTCGGCAATTTACTAAACGAGGCTACTATCACTTGCCCGAAACCATTCGTACTGCACGGCTGGGTTTCCGTTGGCATGGCAACGCAGGGTGGCGTCATGTCCCTTGACAACGCGGTCAGCTGTCGGAGCACGCGTGATCGTCGGCGGGTCTACAGCAGCAGTGACGTAATCATATCATACACTATACAGGTGAAATACATTCAATGTACCTGTCCAGGCTGTCGTAACAAATGGCGATCGTTATTTTATCTTAACTACATATCGGCCAACCTCTCCTGCTAGTGGTTTTTAATAACTGGTGGAGAATATCAGCACATCTACCGTACTAACAACTACCAACTGATGCTCAGACAGCAATCGTGCCTTTCACTAACTAATTATTCGCCCGAAGTAAAGCGTAGCTTCGGGCGAATTATGGAAATACTCAAGGGGGCAAAACGGGTGTTCACACTTTCGGCAATAACTCCGCCGTAAGTGAATCGATTTGGATGTAATCTGGAGCACTGTGAGCACATTGTTGGGGGCTGGCCGAGGCAGAGTTTTGGCGTGATCCGCACAGTAGCGACAATTTGACATGCAGGCGAAATTTTGTTTTTCTATTTGTCAGGTAAATAACGCACGATTTCTCCGATTTCCCGTTGGATAAATTTCACGAAATTTCAACACAACAACGTCTATCGGTGAGGCAGTGAAACATTCAGAACAGAATTTTAAAAATTTTACCGTAGGGGTCGTTTTTAAAACACGCAAAAAAACTGTTAGCAAAATTTGCAGGTCTTGCGACTTCGGGCCGTCATAACTCCGCAATGATTACAGATCGCCGGAAATTCACTACAAAACTGACCCTATACGGGATGTCTAGTTTCCATTTTACCGTTAGAATCAATTCAAAGTCTTTCCCGTGGAATGTACGTTCCGCACATAAAAGGTACCTACCCAAATTTTCGGCAACGTCCGATGTCCGATATTGCGTATCAAAACCAATATAGTACGCCACAATGCCGACCGATCCGATATATGGAAGAAATGCAGACTGAATTGGAAACTGAAAATAAGTAACGCGGCAGATAACGCTGACATCACTCAGCAGGCATGTGACACTAGGCATCGTCGAATGCAGGAAGTAAACAGCATGTGCACGGATAGCGGACCGCTTCGAGCGAATACTGTATTGTGTCATTCCACACAATACAGCCTTCTAGTTTTGTAATCTTATCACGCATCACGATAGCACAATTTCGGACTGCAAAGGTTAATCAGTGTTTCTTAGCGCACGGCATGCTGTTATTCTAAGTTTTTAAGAGTTTGTTCGCACGTAGTTGCGAAATCTTGTCTACAGTAACACATCGACATAGTCTCCACGATGTTGGCTGACGTGATTAAATTTAAATTAAAAAAAATCTGCACAGCTTATTTCGACGTGACGTTAACAGAATCTTTGCAACAGAGAACGTGTTTTTGGTTCTTTGCAGGATTAAAACTAAACTATTAGGCCTACTTTCATTTCTTCTTTTACTCCAGGTTGGACGGCATTCCTTAAAAGAACACTTTGAGATAAACAAGGTGTCACTCTAATGTGACGTAACCGTACTGGCCCGCCGTGCAGTGTCGGCCATCCGACCGCCCACGCGCCCGGCCGGCGGCCGACCTCCCACGCGCCCGGCGGCCAACCCACCCGCTCGCCGACAGCGTTACAGACGACAACGACAGACGACAGACGCCAGCCAGCAACACAATCCTGGCCCATTAGGTGGGCCAGTAATAATTGCAGTACGTTTTACAGTCCGATGCCATTTCTGTCAGTCACACCAACACTGTCAACGAACTGAAAGGAAAAAAAACAAAAAGTAAAAAAAGAACTCAAAGGACACATCGTGCGAGAGAAAGACGGACGGTGGAGAGAGATCGTACATAGGACTTGGAGAGTCACGTGACGTAGTTTGACGTTTCCGTGACTGGCGACTTCAGCTCGACATTCGTACGTGCCGTTGTCCCACACGGCCAGTCTGTGCACCCGCAGACCTCGAGCGACCAGCTCGTACTTGTCTCCGACCTCTGCACCGGTTGACAATTGCACATACACACGTCAACGGCTTTAGCCGCCACTTTTGACCGAAAACGTATTTGAACCGCAAATTTACATAACGATGGATTTCTATGCCTACGTTGAAGCCGACTGAACTCAAGTTGGGCAAGTAAGTAAGTCCAATTAACGTCTCACTTAACGTCATCGACCGTGGCGCCGTTGAATGCTGTTTTAAGTGCAAACAATACTAACAATTGTCCAAACCGATCGAGATGCCGTTTTGGGGGTTGACTCAACTGGATCCAAGGAACCATGTATTAAATGGGGGTCAAGATGGGACGAATTTGTTCGCTGCCTCGACAAATAACATGTCGGCGATGGCGCCTTTTGCCAAATTAGTTTGGGCCCTTGTTATTATTCTGATACAGTGTTGTAATTATCACTGCATTGAAAGAGTTAAAGCAACAAGTCAGACTAAACGTATTTTATCTAAAATTTCCATGATCGAAATGTTTTAGACGTAAATTTGTGACAAAATGAAACAAACTGAAAATATCAGCATGGAGACTGTTCGTTGTAACATCAGAAACTTATCACGTGCAAAAGTTCAAGGCGCTAACCACTCTTGTAAGCTCTGCCGTTCATACTGCATCACGTTACAAGATCACTACACGGACGGATTAAGAACCATCACTGCATGGATCAGTGATGCGGCTGATCCGATGACAAACAGTGTCAACGGATCATCCGTCATTATACAGTACGACTCTGTGTGCTTCAGCAGCAGCAGCATCAGCAGCAGGTGATGCGAGTGTGGACGACTGCATTACGGATCGTGATTCATCACTGCACGGCACGGCACGTCTGCTGACAATAATGGCGCCTACCTCGAGAAGCAACGAAGAGAAAATTGTAACTGTTTCAATATACAAGCTGGTCCAAAAATACGATCGTTTTTGAGAAGGTGCAGATTTCTTAGATGTTATAAAAATAAACCGAAAGTATTAAAATGAAGCCCATTCGTTTTAGAATCAGAAATCGTTTCAGATTATTCTATACGGCGCACAAATGCTAAAGACGAAATGTCGCCATGAGGCAGTGATGTGCTATATAAATCGATTAACGTTATCATTCAGGCTGTCAGTGATTCAAACCTGTCACGTACCAGTGTTGATACGTTGTCGGTTGAACCGCCATGACACTTCCGGTTTGGGCAGGCCGCTAGCGACACACTGAAGTAGTGGACTACTGCCCACCAGATGTCGCTCCACGGTCGGCGTGTCCGCAAACTGTATGTCGTCTGTACATACGTACGTATAAAATAGCTTAGAACAACACCAGAACTACATGTACGCTTAAATCTAGCGACAAAATTCTGCATCGAAATTCGAAATTTTTGGTAACTCGTCCAACCCCGTTTTTTTAACGTAGGTTACGACCTACGGTTAAAGACGGGGTTGAAGAAATTTAATTTCTAAAAGCGCATCAAGGAATAAACTTATGCCTCGGTAATTCGTAAAAAAATGTAAATGATGATTTTGATGCCGAAAATATTACGATCGAAACTGCCGAAAACCAGCTTGGCAATCATGAAGTCAGCTTTGCCGTCACACTTCACTGTAAAGAAACAAAACAAGTGTTGTTTTGCGGATTAAATGATTACAAAGTATACATGGCTCATAGGTGCATTGTGTTTGGATGCAATTTAAGTCGTCGTTGCACCTGTTTCCAATAAACGACGAACGTTGCAACGATTGGACGTGTTTTGTCTGAAGGACTTGTGTTTCCACACTGGGAGGAGAGAATAAATAAAAGTCAGCTTTGATGTCATTATGCACAAAGAATAACTAATGGATTATTGGACAATTTACAAAATGAAAGTCATTTTTGGAGTTTGATCAAAATTAATCGCTTAATAATTATAGTAGTGCCCTTATTCAGTAGTCTCCTCTGCGCTGCCAAATAAAAAAGGCATTTCAACCCGGTCTTTAAGTTTATGGCAACATTTCCTGCTGTGATTCAATGCTGCGGACTTTTAGCCTGTTACATCAGTTCATGTTGTGCGTTTCGTGCTTTGTGTTTTATATTTTCACTTGTATTTTATTTGTATTCTTCGCTGTAACAGTGTGCGAGCGTAACACTGAAATAAAAGGCTACTTGCTTACTTACTTACAAATGGAGAGCAAGGGTTAACGCTGGCCAGTCAAGACCGTTATCCATTTGACCGTGACCAATAACCATTGCAGCCCGTCAATTTCATTGCCGAAATTGTCATTAGCTTCAATAAACCGAGCTTAATCACGGCTCACACCTGCATGTACGCAGTTGACGACAGACCGTTGGAACAGTCTTTACAAAGAAAACAGCAAATTAGGTCCAGAGTAATAGACGCCAGCCATCATAGCAATAACGAAATTCTATAACAGGTCCGTGTAAATGGACTGCTAAAAGGCGACGAGCGAAAAGTCAACTGAGAACGTCGCACGCTGTGGACAGCTAATGAAGCTCACTGTACCAACAACGACCAATGCTAGTGTACCAAATGTAACTTATACGACGCGTAAGTCTAATCTCGCACGGCACTTGAAAGAGTTTAGCGGCAGTGAATGAATGAGCAATGAACGTCGCACCTGGCAATGCCGAGTTCGCACGTACGAAAATGCATAACTAATGGTGTGAAGAAATTACAAGATTGGTTTGAGACGGAGATATGCCGAATGACACACACGCCGTGCTGGAACTTTTACCGTCGTCGCCAACAACAGTTCATCCGCGAAACCACGCGGAGGCGGCCTCAGACGTGGCCGATGTGACATAGAGGATAAAACAATGTGCTACTGAATGAAATAAACCGTCAATCATTCTGTCTCAGTCACTTTAACGGCATCTGATGACGCATGCAGACAAAATAATGATTTGCGCTGAGCACATCAATCAGTCACTGCAGTCGTCTTCAAGCGACCAGCATCACTCAAACTTCCACAGTTGGTGCTATATTTACAACTGGCGACGACACTAACAACTGGTTTGTCGTGTTCGTCAACGCACTGACGGCAGACAGTCGCATATAGTTTTACGTGACAATATCCCGTTTCCCTTCTGTCGGCGCGCCGCTAACACCTTTATTAGCAAGAGCTGTTTAATTACCTGTCGAAGACACGAAGTCTTAGTTCACCTGAGCGTCTTCGCATACGGGTGCTAATATCACCCTGCCCACTGCGCAGTGGGAACTATTTTCGTTGCACTGTTAATATAATATATCGTGGCTTATTCAGTTGTTAATAGTACTTGTGTATTAGTCTTTGTTTTAATTAGTCGTGTTGAAGAACAGCAGAGAATGTGGTTACCGACCATAGAGAAAGAGTTTGGTCTGCTGGGATAGCGTCAGCATGCGTCGTTGCCTTGACGACGGCTGCGAGTCACGTGACCCAGTAGGTGCTACGGCTGCTGTGCACGTATACAGTCCGGCGTCGGATTCATCAATTCTCGTGATATAGAGACGCAGGCTCAGCGTGTCCGAACGTTCCACGTACACTCTGCAACGAGCAGACCAGAAGAAAACGTTGAGGAAATTACGTACAGTAGCAACCACGTAATTATTGATGAAAAATTGACAACTCCATACTAATGCATCGCGTTTAT
>Ga0209780_1002659_pt1 | contig 12836 bp, 8 predicted proteins | sample WorMetexBAHAMAS2_FD_187384 | JGI IMG/M metagenome (GOLD analysis project Ga0209780, IMG submission 187384) | Marine gutless worms symbiont microbial communities from Max Planck institute for Marine Microbiology, Germany - Inanidrilus exumae... | ecosystem: Host-associated > Annelida > Digestive... | reverse complement strand
CCCCCACCCCAATCATCAGTGTCAGAGCACTACTGAAGGCATAACCACTTAACAGTGGTTTGGCCTCCTTAATTCTTCTTCAACAACCAGATTCCCTGATGGAAGAGCCATCGTTCCACCATGACCTTCGTGACGAGCAGCATCGCCGAGGCCCAATGCACATTTGCCGGTGTCACAAAACACAACGAAATTCACAAACACTTAATTTATTACCTCTCTTCACAGCTCTGATTCATCGTCTGCCACTTGGAGCAAAGACACTGCATACAACAACAGGACAGGTCATCATTACCGTGAACTGAGTAAATAACAAACAGCAGTAGCAAATCAACTAATATAACGCGATAAAAACGAACAGCAAACATTTCATAGTCAGCAACAGCTACAGAGACTAAGTCATTGATTGGCAGTGTTATTTAAGTTGTGGATTTTTTTTAGTTTCAGTTAAGTTATCAGTCTAAATTTTCAGCTTCTGTTTCAGTTGTCAATTTTTTCCGTTTCCGTTATTGCTATTGTCAACCGAATTAAATTCTATCTATTAATGGAATGAATCAGTTTCCACTACTGCTAACTTAAATCACACTGTAGCTACGGTCTGCCTAATAACCGGTATAATGCAAACAAACTGCACCACCCAAGCAGTTAGGTCCAAAACTTAAAATTTTATGACGTAAGCCTACTGTACATGTGTAGGCGTGCGCCCATCTATATCGTGTACACTGTGTCTTGTCGTACAATGTCGGCAACGGTTGTACGACGAAAACTGAAATAATATTTATTCAAGTTTCAGTTGTTAATTTTTCCACTTCCGATTCGTTCTTGTTTTGTCCATTTTTTTCCGTTTCCGATATCGGTATCGTTAACAGAATTAAGTTCTATCCATTAACGGAAGGAATTCGTTTCCATTACCATTAACTAAAATCACACTGCTGACTGGTAAGTTTTGATGACAACAACAGTAACAACCGCACTAAGAGTGAAGTTTCTTTCCAATCTACGGCTTACAGGCTCAGCCTGACAGCAGTTTACAGATCATCGACATAAGGCAGCTGTACTCCACCGACCGTGTGACAAACACATTCGTCAATACCACAGATACAGATAAACACTGGACATAGATAAACACTGGATGTAGTGCCGCAAACTGCCAGTGTTGTAGGTCAAAGCCGGTATGGTATGATTTTTGCTGCATGAGCCGTCCGTGTTGACTGTGATTGGCCAATATTACAGGCAGTGGCACTGGCCGGCAAAATTCATAATGAAATTCGACCTTGACATGGTTTCTCTAGTGAATATTTAATACATGACCTCAATGGTGAACACCAATCTGTTACCAGTGACCCACAGAAACCATAGAAAGCACATGTGAAATTACCAGAACCGTTATTGAGCAAGTAAGTAAATATCATTCATAAATGTGCACAATGGTCGGCATAAGCTGAATCTCAACTTATCGCAAGCCCCATTTCGTACCACAGAACTTGACAATAATATTTACACCGTATGGTACGGTACACAATGCAAACTTCGCCAACGTTGATTCAATTTGGCCATTTGTTATACTGTGATGTTGATTACCTGATGTACCACTGGACAGAACTGTGCAAGCAATGGTACAACGGCTGTCTCGTACATCTCCTTTGGACAATAATGGATGTACTGCTTTAGAAATGCACCTGGAGTTCAGTTAAGGAACAAAACTTGTCACTGTAGCAACAGTTAGATTGGAGTTTAACGTCCCTTTTCAGCACGAATATGGCTATATCAGAGACAAAAGGTCAAGGGTGGAGAGCTATCCTTACCCAGTGAAGGAAGGCCAGTGATATATTAACCTCAACCCTGGCCGCCTTTTTGTACAGCAGCCACCCATAAGGGAAAGGGATCGAGAGGCTCATTTAAATTATTACGCTAGTGCCTACAACTTGGGGTAATGTAGATACAAGGGAGACAACTATCACACCACAAGACAAAACTAAACCAAATATGAGAAAAACAAGCATGCACCCTTAACTAAAAATACATACAACACAAAATCGACACACAATAAACTAAAGCCAGCTTTAGTCACCGCCGACAACATGAGGCTGGAAATGGAGTGTATCTATTCCGGTAGAATGGGAAGGGATGGAAAAGCAGCAGCAGCAGATGTCAATAGATGAAGCGAGTAAGAACGGAACAAAAGGAAAAGTATATCATACTAAATTAGAAAACATAGGCAGTAGTATCGACATGCAGACCCACGCCGGCAGCAGCAGCACACGGCCGTAGCAGCACGGGTGGGTCACTAGCATAGCAACCGTGCGACTGTGACGGTTTTCGTAACCGTGTAACTTCGACCTTTTGCCTCAAGGTCAACGCGTGTCGAGCGACTAATATAGGGTATATGTTATCAAGTTTGGTGTCGATAGCTCAAGCCGTTTTCCTTTTAGAGCGCGGACAAACAGACAGACAAACAGACAGACACACGCGACTGAACGCGCTACCCACGCCGGCGGACATACAGCCAGCGTGGGTAACGACACAGTAGAAGGTCGGAAGTGAAGGCATAAGGGAAAGGGGATTGCCCCATGCCCACACGGGGCTGTTACCACCCCACCATTCCAATGTTGTCTTGCAACAGCAATCTAGCAAACTACGTTGTGATTACGGAACGAGCCACAGCTAACAACGGTGTCGATGCAGTCTTTATACTCACAACGTACACGCACCACTGCATCGACAACGCTACGTAAACTGTGCCGTCACTTCCGTTTTAACGTCGACTTTCCGTGTGAACCGGAATTAGCTCAGTTTTCTTTCTTCAGTTGTTCACAGCCCGGACGACGTCCTTTCTGCTAGTTAGCTAGTCAGTTAGTCGGACTTTAACGTCTCCTTTCAGCACAAATATGGCTATATCAGAGACAAAAGGTCAGGGGTGGAGAGTTATCACTACCCAGTGAAGGAAGGCCAGCGATATATTAACCTCAACCCTGGCCGCCTTTTTGTACAGCAGCCACCCAAAAAAGGAAACGGATATAGAAGTTAATTTAAATTATTACACTAGTGCCTACAACAAGAAGACAAATATCACACTGCAAGACTAAACTAAACCAAATACAACAAAACACCAAAATAAATCTTAACTAAGCAATACAGATAACACAATTATAAACAAAACAAACTAAACCCAGGTTTGGACGCCTCCTACAATCTCCGGCCTGGAAACGGAGTGGTGACTATTCTAGCGAAGGGATGGAAAAAAAGAATATAGGTAATAGCGAACGAAAAAAGAAAAAGGGAAAAGGTAAAAAAGAGCAAGAGATGAGGAAGTGAATGGACAAGGGAGGAAAAAAGGCAGGACATGAGGCAACGTGCTTTCTGTTGCTCAGTGAACAGAGAACAATTTCTTAATGACAACACATTGGCTCACTATCAAGCATAGTGCATCGGTTTTTATCACAACCGATGTAACAAAGTACTCAAAACTACTAGAGGATACGTGAAGTAACGCGGAGCCGATACTTGGGGTGAGACGGCAGACCAGCAAACAGACATCCAGCAAGTGTTGCAGCCAGGTTCGGAGTCTGATAAAACTGACCACCAACTGCCTGACCAACGATGCCGAAAATAAAACAACTGCAAAGTGCACAGCAGTAGGTTACAACTACTTATAGCACTTAGAGAAATGCAGAACAAAATGTGGACGTCCTTCAGTGCCCTCACACTGCTGGCTCGGCATCTGGACTAGAGGCCTGCACGAGGATAGACATTCTGCTTCAGGACCACCTTGCCCAGTGACACGACCTGTGGCCCCACTACATTGACCCCGTCACCCGTGATAACAGCCCCTGCCACTGTCCAAACAATGGCTTGTGACACAGTGAACGATGGGAGTTTGCTAGCCACAGGTCTAAGTACACAATTTCACCCAGTCATCGGTTTATTCTACACAATGCATAGTGCACAGTACATGCAAAGTCCTGCATTCTCCAGTTAGTCAACTGAGATGAATGGCTAGATCACATCTTCACGGCTTAACGCATCCCCAGCGTTTGTCCATCACTTAATTCTGGCTCTTGCCATTTTTAGTTACAACTATCTTATGAAAGACTTAAGAAGTGTTATGGTAAGTTTTGAAAATTAACTTGGGAAGATCTTAGGAAAATCCTTAAAGGTCTTAACTACTGAAATTAGGATAAACTTATGAAAAAGTTTAAGAAAAAACTTATGACGATCTTAGTAAGTTTTGATAGTCAGTCCTGTGGCTGTCCTCTCACACTGCCGGCTGGTAACGAATTATACCGCTTGGTAACAAAGCTCATGTAAGTCAATGACTTGGCCAGGATGCTAAAATGACCACGGGATGGCCGGGGTCAAATGTCATCCCAAGTCACAACCCATCAGAGGCCATACACACACACATACCGTTGCACTGCTCAGGGTTCGTATAGACATAAAAATGCCTTTTTTCCAGGACTTGCAAAGATCAAATTCCAAGGTTTTCCAGGACTCCAAAATCCTTTTTTCCAGGACTTTCCAGGACACGTTCCATTCACAAACATGGGTTGCATAAGGTCAAAAAGTGCATGTACAAAATCAGTTATCAGTGTGTATCTGCATTACAGTAATGAAGCGCAAATGCAATACCTGAGGTTGTATAATTTTATTTAACAGTATAAAGGTATTTCTAATACTCGGTTTGACCCAAGAGGTGGCAATGTATTAAAACATGACAAAACGCTCTGAACGAAACAGCTTCGTCAAACCAGCAACAAATTAGAAGGCACTCACGGAGTTCAAACCGCCAAGAAGCTGCCGCCAATGGAACGTCAACAAAACATGGCAACGCTAAGCTAAGCCTCCTGTTTATAAAAATTCTAACAATTCACAGAAAAACTGCACGATGCACTACGTCAGTGACAGACGGACGGACGGACGGACGAACGAACGAACACATAGTTACAGTATACATACCGCACTAGCATAGCGTTGCACAGTAAAAAAGTATCACTTTTGACTGAAGCAACAATCGATGCATACAGCAATATTACTTATAAAGACATGCAATGTGGACTCAACCTGGTCTCATGGGCACATGAGAAGAAAGACTGCATACGTTCAACAGGACTCTTAACCGCAGCAGCAGCAGCAGCAGTGGTGACGTTCTCACTTGACAATGGCTGCAAACCTACAGACGGCATAACGCCAACAGTCATGTACAAAAATGTTCAAAATATCATTGTAAAATTCTAGAGGTCAGCTGACATATCAGCAACATTCACCGGGTCTACCACAGTGTATACAGTAAAACTCTCTTCGTTATAACAGACTTCTCGGGAACACTCTAAAACCGAAGTCCATTATATTCAAGCCAGCGTTCATGTACATGACTTTGAAACGTTTGTTCAGCTTCATCAGCCGCCAGATCAACACAACTGCCTTTACCTGCACCCCAGCAGTGACTGTCGTGTTTACTCACGGCAGAAGATGACACAACCACATGAAAGCTGATGCTATCACTGGCACCAGAGTCTTTAGTGACAGTATCAACTGATCTCGCTGACGGCCGCATCGTGCGTGAAAACGGCTGACACACAATCACGACGCGACGACGGCCGTTCTATCGGCCAGATGGCTGTAACGATTACATAAGCACGTGGGTAGTGGTCGCGATCTCAATCTGTCTGCTGTATCCAGCGTTGTCTCTGATGCTGGGAACGACAAACTAGTCTGTAATAAACGAAAGTCTGTACTATCAGAGTCCGTTTTAACTGTATTATCATACACTGAAATCAACGGAAACTCAGCCAAGACCAGAAAGTCTGTATTAAGCGAGTGTCCCGGTCTGTTCTAACGAAGTTTTACTGAATTTCATTCACACGAATGCAGCCAACAGTGCAAGCACACAGCACTGCATTAACTGACCATATCCGATGAACCAGCCAAACTGTATTAAGCTCATCTGATACTATAGCAACAGCAGTTAATAAACATCCATTTAAGACGTTATTTATTGTTCAACCACATCGTACAGTAATATAATAGAACAGGATCGATCGAGTTGAGGTTTCACGTCCCAACCGACACAAAATAGGCCATTTCAAAGATGTTCTTCCAAACCAATCTCTTGATTTAGTACTGATCAACGAAAACAAAATATACTACAACGTAAAATTAACACAAAAACCTGAATCCTGGTTTGGTCGCCTCCTACGACCTTCGGCCTGGAAATGGAACAGGTCTATTCTGAAAGGTATGGTAAGGTATTGTAGGGTTTAACGTCCCACTCGACATATTATAGGTCATAGGAGCATAGAGAAGTCAGGAAGTAAACACATATGGAAATAAATAAGTAATAAATAAAGCATAATAAGAAAAAAAGTAGGGAAGGAAGAATGTAAAGTAAACAAACAAAACAATTATAGTTCCAAATTAAACAAATGAATCAAAGGTGCATTAACGTGCCTGGGCAACAACCTCACAAATATAAAATGTAAAAGACAATAATGCTAATGACACTGTTCTGTAGTATGTACAGATGTGAATGCCAACTAAAGGTGTAAAATTTCGAAAAAGAAAAGCACAAATATTAAGCAGTTTCTTGGAACGCCTTCCACGTGCATATTTCATATCTATAGTAAGTATGGATGTTATGCTTAATTATACAGTTGAGTATACAAACAGGCAGAACTGGAACATAATAGTCAACTATTACATCTTGGGCAGCACAGCACAATGTGCCGCTGCAAACACTCAAGATGAACAAAATGTTGCTTTTCAGTGCAAGTGTCTAAAATTCTGACAAACATGAACAGTTTTGAACACTGATAACTTCTAACAATGTCAGCTGCGACACAGCAACATACCCAATATTAGCATTTTTTCAGCTTCAGTCATTTCAAATGCATCTTTATAGTCCCAGTGACATTTGGACAAGCTTTCTGGCATCCACAGAAGATTCACCGACCTACGAACATCAACAAATATTGGCAAATAAGACCAATAAAGTGCCATAAATTTAATTTATACACCTTTCTTCAATATTCACTGTTCTAATGTAGAATTTTTCTCATATCATACGCAAACAAAAATAAAAAACAGAGTAAGAAACTTGTAAACCTTGCCAGGGCAAGCACATTGTCAAGGAGTTCCATCGTTGGGCGTGTTGCTGGATTTCTTATGATTGGGGTACCATCTTCGGCCGTGCCAGCCACAAAACCTCCAGCAGTGACATCCTGAGACAATCCACCAGTACAGTGTACACAGTGCGTTAAACTGTTGTCAGACAAAGGATCAAGCCACGACCACTGGTTACATGTACAGAAAATTTCACAAAATTTGGACACATGGTTACATAATCTGTAGCTGACGGGTGACCATTTATGTGGGTAAACTGTCCGCTATATGTCTACCAACCAGGCCAACTCAGCCTTTCATTCCTTCGTGGTCAATAAATGAGTAGTCAGTCAAGAACTGAAAATGTTTGCTGGAATAAAGTCGCCCGTACAACCGTGCTACACTGTGAACGAGTACTCACGTGTTGTTTCCACAACTGACACCGAATGCATGACTGATTTGAGTTAAGGTTTTACGTCCCACCCGACACAAAATAGATCATTTCGGAGACGTTCTTCCCAACCAATCTCTTGGCTTAGTACCGAAAAACTAAAACAAACACAACAAAGCAAACATGCACCCGTAACACAAAATATACAACAACATAAAATTAACACAAATAACAACAGCCAGGTTTGGTCGCCTCCTACGATCTCTGGCCTGGAAACGGAATGTGTCTATTCTGGAAGGAGCAGATAGGCAAGTCAGGAATCACTGAAAGCATATGAGAAAGAAAAGTCACATACGTGGGAGTTGTCAGGAACGGCGCTTCTCCTTAGGACGGTTTGGATACAGTTCAAACAGAACAAAATCTACACACACACTATCTCATCAATAAACAAAGTCATGGACACCAGAAAACGACAATAGAACATCATCACTTGCAGCCATCACAAACAAAACCAACGACAATCGTTCATTCACCAACAGAAACTTCCCATCTGTTACACTACACATTATGGCATGTCAGAATCAGTGACAATAGCAACCAGTCACGGTCAATATATCAGAACTGTGGACACAAAAGCTGGCAGATCAGGATATTACTAGATATTACTTTTAAGCAGGTTTTTTCATCTACTGCTTACTTATTAACCGGTACCCGGGTACTCAAATAATTACCGAAATGGGTAAACGGTATCAAAACTACCCATTATTAGTGCCAGAAGTGGTAACAGTCAGCTCTGACCTGTGAGCGGTTAATGCCGCATGTGTCATCAGCACTGGGTTCAACGGGCGGCTCATCAAGACCAATAAAACTGATAAATCTGTCCACTGAACGCAGAGATCTGCACAGACACACAACATAGGCAATCAAGATAGCATACTTCTCCCCTGATGAACTCGACCTGACATCATATCCTCTTTGATTCTGCCCCACTGGCCCCATTATGTGAAAACACGAAGTCATCCGCATCTGCCTTCATTAACTAATGTTGACGGTTTAAAACAATTTGTTTTGCGGACTTGGTATTAAAGATTCATTGTGCACAAGATTTCCAGAACAATATGAGCATAATTGCAGGAGGAGATTCCAATTATGAGTTTAGTGACTTGCATAATCCCAGTGCAATGACATTTCAAAACTTTATGGCTAGACATTAATTGATACGCTGTCATCTTTTACTCTGGTAGCTTACTCTAGAATTCTAGAAATGCTACTTTGGGTTACCACTCATTTATCGACCAGTTTTTAATTTTTGATGAGTCATGTCAGTCTGTTGTCCATAGTGAGACTTTTGACTCTGGGGCCGATCTCTCTAATCTATTTAGGGTAAATTTAGTAGTCAAAATTATATTTTACATTTGTAGTAATTTGCTATATAATTATTTTTTTAGTACGCGCATCTGTTATAGTTGACCCAATATCTTTATAGTAATGGACCAATAAGGACGCGGCAAACTAGCCCATGCACGTAGTTCGCGGAAACCCTCTTGGCCTTTTTCTTCTTTCCGCCTCAGCGTTCGTAGAGTGAAGACAGACTGCAGAGTGATAGCGAGCACGTGCGTTAGTACTTTAGTAGTATTGTTAGTATCGAAATAGCCGATAGTGAGGCGACCCCTACACATCCGGCGGAGCCCGTTGTCGACCTGATATCTGTTGTTAATAATAAATCAACTGCGAATTACAATTAGTGTTAACAGTAGTATTTCTGCATATGAACATTCTTACTGATACACAGTTATCCAGAGGTTGTTTTGTTTTGTTCAATACGTCAACAAAAACCGACTCATGCAATGAACACTTCACAGTCGGCAATGTGAGATAGTAGGCAAGCAATCTTCAATTTATGTAGTGCATCATCGCCAGTTACCAGTACTGTTTATCTGAAAATTACTCACCAAATATAACCACAAACGGCATGTAACAGAAACAAAATCTGCCACTTTCACCATTCAAAACCAGTAGCATAAAATGGTTGAATATAGTGAGCCACCAACCAATAAAAGGGTACTTTAAAAATTGTGAAGGATTTTGTTGGAGCAAGTCTTAATACCCACGTGGCATTGCTGGATTGTGGAGAAGATGCTAGTGCTCTGTGATATTTAAAACCGCCATTAAAATGGTGGAGAAAAAGGGAAACCACAAGGTCATTGTTGCAGCTCAAATTACACACGCGTACACCACCTGTGGTGACTGTGTGGCTTAATGGTAGAGCGTTCGCTCACAATCCAAAAGTTCGAGGGTTCGAATCTCGGCTGGTCCGCTTCCAGGTAGCAGCCTTGGGCAAGATGTTCACACTCATGTGCCTCTGTCACCAAGCAGTATAATTTGGTACCGGCTGATGGACGGTGACGCTCTTCGGCTGGGAAGGTAACCTGCAGGCCTGGCGAAAACTAATGGCAGCCTACCGCCAAGTGGATGGCTTCAAGTCACCTGCGGGCTGACTGCCTGTACACCGGGATCAGCTCCGGGTCCAACGCTCCGTAAAGAGTATGGGAGAACTTTACCTTTTTACACTACCTGTATAACAACGAATTAATCAGCAGTTTCAGTAGTGTCATTGTTAATTGGTTCAAAGAAGTCAGGACGTATCAATGTGCAAATTATACACTACAATATCATGTGCAAATTGAGTGACGAGTCAGCAAGTAAAACAACAGCTGATGATAATCACATCTTCGGGGTCGATAGATAAGTAGTAAGTGGCAATTAGATTTCTCTTACCTCAGTTAGAGGTGGCGCCATCTGGTGAACGCTTACGAAGGAAAGGCAGGCATGGTGTATTTGCAGGTAAAACTGTGTGATCCATGCCTGAGCTCTTTGAGATATACATAGTATATAAAAGGCGCTATATAAATACTCTTCCTTTCCTTTTTTTTCCTAAATGTTAACTGAAGTCTTCATGTGATTACAGCTGATGATAATCACATCACTCAATGTTAACTGAAGTCTTCATGTAATTACTGATCACTTACTCACGACAGACATCAGATGTCCAGAACTCTTTCACTGGTGTCAAAATTTCTCGGATGAAATTTTCCTGCTTCTCAAAGTTATTCATATGATTGCTACACAGCAACAGCAGCACATATATACAACGTTTGTTCACTATTTCGGGCAGGGGTCTATATATAGCACCAGGTACACCGAAAACAGAGGCGCTCAGAAGACAGCTAAGCCAAGCAAGATCAAAGCCCGATCCAGCTGACCGTGTACGAACTGCTCATTATATAGGTGTGCATAAGATGTGCACAATTATGATGCACAACAGCACAGAGCTGGTCAAATAATCTCCCCTCTTACCCTCCAGACAGTCACCACAGCTCAGATCTTGTCTGTTGGAGGGGAGGGGGCCCAGGGAGAGGAGGGGGATTGATTGGTGTACGTGAATGTATGCGTGACGTGTAGGGTGAAGGAGGGTTAAGTAAAAGTGAACAGCTTGTCGGGTATTAATTGCATGCCCCCGCTGTAGGGTGATCTAAGTCTAGCTGTTCTTAGGCCCACTGCTGAACCTATTATATGAGAAGGGTGACATTATTATCCAGCCGGCTTTAGCAAGGGTGGCATTATTTAATTTAATTTTAATTCGCTACATCGTTTTTGTATTGTAAGCACTACCGGCTATGCTTCCTAAGAGTCTGGACACTTCGGCAGCACTGCCGATGTATCTTAGGAACACTTCGGCAGTTCTACCAAAGTGTCTTGCTGCCAAAGTGTCCGATAACCCATTGTTAGTTAACAATGGTTTACCGGACACTTTGGCAGCAAGACATTGCCGCAGCACTGCCAAAGCGTCCAGACACTTCGGCAGTGCTGTACCAAGGCACTTTGGTAGTGCTTACAATACAAAAACGAAGTATCAAATAAAAATTAAATTAAATAACACTTCAAAGCACCCTTAGACAGAAAGCATGCTTCAGATAGGAGCACATATATCACTAACGTATAAAACGAACAGACCTGACCAACACAAGCCCCTCGTTCAATGAACACTTTTCCATTTGTGACAACTCGGCGTCGCTGTCTGCCATCGTATGCACGCGTCGGTACAACTGCTCAAACTGCGGCTGCAACACACAACACCAACATGCTGACACCTACTTACTTACTTTTACATTACATCACACGGCAACCACGTTCAATGTCGTCGTCGCTGTTTGCAGCATTTTACAGCAGTATTAGTCCAAAAGTTGCACTATACAAATGCTCTGTTTAGTATACGTTCCGTAGTTTGAGTCAGTGTTTTGAGTTTTTATAAGTGCTTTGAGGGTGTTGGCAGATCTGCCTGACACGCTGCATTTCACCCATCATGTTGAACACAAAGGTGGACCCTCACGGTGATAAAATGGCGACCGACGAGTCGCCAGTTTATAATAATAATAACAATAATAAAGATATTTTCATAGCGCCATAGGGTCGTAACTTGAGAGGCGCTAACTACCGACCGTCCACGTAATTTGACAACATTTGCAATGGTCGATGTACACGCTGCAAAATTCTCCTAAGTCCAAGGTTGAGGGAAAAATTCCAGAGGAAAGTACCCAAACACGTCCCTTTTCAGCACAAATATGGCTATATCAGAGACAAAAAGTCAGGGGCGGAAAGCTATCCCTACCCAGTAAAAGAAGGCCAGCGATATATTAACCTCAACCCTGGCCACCTTTTTGTTCAGCAGCCACCCAAAAAGGGAAAGGAAAGGAATCGAGAGGCTCATTTAAATTATTATGATAGCGCCTACAACAGGGGGAGACAACTATCACACCGCATAAAATAACAAAATCAAATATGACAAAAACAAGTGTGCATCCTAAACTAAAAAATACATGTAACACAAAATCAACACAAAAAAACTAAAGCCAGGTTCAGTTGCCTCCTACAACATCCGGCCTGGAAACGGACTGGGATTATTCTGGTAGAATGGAAAGGGATAGAAAAGCAAGAAAATAGATGAAGCAAGTAAGACAGAAAAAACGAACAAAGTAAAAAATATTTTTAAACAAGCACTACTGTGTTCTATCGAACTCAGGTCTATCAAATGCAACCTCGAAACGGCCAAAATTGGCATTCTTCCGTGAAAAAATATGTCCACCACAATCGCAAAACTGCCAAAATCAGATTTTGCACAGCTCTAAAATCAATTTCTATTTCGGGTTTCGTTGATACTCGAGATACAGTCAATGCAGACTAGTTTTAAATCTATTCGAATTCTTGTGACGATCCGTGGAAAAACATGGCAAGCACAATTGGGAAACTGGCTAAAATCAGAATTCGCACACCTCTAAAATTGTATGTATAC
>Ga0209780_1002658_pt1 | contig 12838 bp, 7 predicted proteins | sample WorMetexBAHAMAS2_FD_187384 | JGI IMG/M metagenome (GOLD analysis project Ga0209780, IMG submission 187384) | Marine gutless worms symbiont microbial communities from Max Planck institute for Marine Microbiology, Germany - Inanidrilus exumae... | ecosystem: Host-associated > Annelida > Digestive... | reverse complement strand
TCAGAACACATGACTTCGACGGCCCAGTGTCGACGTGGATGTCGTCGACACCACGTTTGAACCAAGGTGTGACCTTGACGTTGACCAGTCCAACACCTCATAAACTACTTGAGCAATCTTGATGAACTTACGGGGAATAACCACTGGCCCCTACTGGTGTAGGACATGGTGGCTATTCAATTTAGGTTCATCAAGACTGCTCAAGTAGAGATATGGTGCTCACGACATTTGACCTCGATGGCCTGCTGTGTTCTTGACCTTTGACCAGTGACCTCCATAGTTAGTTGGAGTTTAACCTAACATCCCCTTTCAGCACAAATATGGCTAAATCAGAGACAAAAGGTCAGGGGTGGAGAGCTACCCCTACCCAGTGAAAGAAGGCCAGCGATATATTAACCTCAAACCCTGGCCGCCATTTTGTTGTGACCTCCAGAATATAATCAGGTCCTCAGCAGGGCTGGTGGAATATTCCCTGTCAGTTTTATCAAAACTGATCAAGCCATTCATGAGATATCATTGTAACTGGATGAACGGAGGAATAAATGAATGGTATCTTTGCTGACACTGCTGGGTGGCAATGGCAGAACAAAACACTCACACTGATAGAGTATAGGTGGTAAATGACACAACATACTTCATGTCTTGATGAGACTTCTGCAGCCGTAACACTTTCTCATCGCTCTGCAGTTTCTCCGCCGACAATTCGCTGCATTTGCGTTTCTGCTCGTCCAGCTTGACCATCCACTCTCTCTCAATGCTCTTCCATTCGTGCTCCTTTGCCAGCAGCTTCTCTCGGAGCAACTGATCGACGTCGGCCTGGCTAAACTGGAGCACCTGAGCCACCGAAGCACAAGCTAAGTTCAATTCTGTCATGAATCATGCACAGACATACACACTGCCAGCCGAACATGCTCACAGTCCGATGGCTTATCGTCTGGTTTGCGTCTAACTTTGGTCTATTGTGGCTAAATGCCGAAACAGATGGAGTTAATTTTAGGGATAAAGATTACCACAGACGACAGTCAGTTTGTATTAGACAAAGGTCCGAATCCACCAATGGAAAGGAAATCCTCCCATTGAGAGGTTGAAAAATTTGCAGAACGTCACTGTCCATGCTCTTATCTTATTTTAGGAATGCAGAATCGGTTTAATTTTGAAACCATTAAAATGAAACATTTGCAGGCTGCAAATCTTTTACTTCCACTAACAATTAAAACTCTCAACTACGTATATACATTGTGCGACTTCAAATCAAAACTGGCGTTTTACATTACTAATCACAAACAACAAAATTTGTCATTTTCTCTTCGCTTTTAAATAATAAATAAACAAATGCTGCAAGAAACATTTTATCGCATCATCTATATTATTTTACACATGTGGACAGCATTACTAACTGCATGCACTTGATCAGCATTGCATTAGCGAGAAGGACTCCGGGGACTTCTCTTCATCTTCTCTGTACCAATAAGCCAAGAATGTAGAATATAACACGTTCTGTTATATTATGATCATGTACTAAAAACTCCAATCAATGACAGTAAACAGCTGTGAGTGACAAATACCTCGACAATATCACTGCTGTCTTCTGATACTGCAGCGGTTTCCTGTTAGTTAACACAAATGTCAGAACTTCTACATCACCATTTGGTGTCATCACTATGACAAGGGCGAAATGAAAATCACCACTTCATGAAAACAATGAATTTTCACCATTTGCCATCAATTTGTCTGTTTGCCATCTCATGCCAGGAATTATCACAGGTGCCTGGTATGGTATGGAAAACCATGCATTTCCAGTAATAAAATTACAAAAAAAACCTGTATCTAAAACATCTACAGACTAGATGCAGACTTCACAGCCACTATGAAATAATGCCATGATTTCATGTGATGTAATTTTATCATTTCTAGTGGCCCTGAGTGACCCTTACTAACCAAAAGCATCCTAATTTGCATGTTTTGGTTAGATGTCGTGACTCCTTTAAAATTCTGTAACCCCATCTTACCCTTTGGAGTAAGTGAAGCTATGTAATATAAATCTGACAGACTAGTCGATCATAGCAAGTAGCAGACAACTTAATGCTGAAAATTTGCTGTCAAACTCTGCAATTTTCCCAAAACTCTGCCGTGACTTTTTCACTAAGCCATATAACCTTGATCATAATTCTGTATAATGGCAATATAGCCTGGCAGCTTAACAGTTTTGTTATTTGCTAGAATCGACCGCTATGGCATCAGCCAAACATACGGCTGAGGAAGCTTCTGACGGAGTACAGTTGAAGATCTTGTCGAGAGAGGTGGCAGCGGTCGATGGCTCCACTCTGCCGCCGTTTGTCGCCGTCTCCTTCACCGGATGTGGCGGAGTACTCATCAACAACAGGTCATCTCTGAAGTCAAAAATCACCAAATCATTCCAAATCACCGCGGTAAACAACCGATGTGGTACTACTTCTTTTCTTGGGAGTCCGTTAGCAGACCAAGGAATAATTGGTTAGTTAGTTAGCTGGAGTTATAGTGTCTCTTTTCAGCACAAATATGACTATATCACAGGCAAACGTCAAGGGTGGATACCTATCCCTAACCAGTAAAGGAAGGCCAGCGATATATGAACCTCAACCCTGGCCGCCTTTTTGGACCGAGGAACAATGATCATTTCCCGTGGTTTGTATCAGCACTTTGAGCTCCCATCAGTTGAGTGACAAACTGGTCTGCAAAAGGTTCTCACAGCTGCACAAGAACTGAAAGCAGCAGTATTTCAACTCTTTGTTACTACGTAATCTCAGCATCAAAGACACAGATAATGGTTATTAAGACCCACTTCTGTGACATCATCCCACCCGCCTCTGCAACTGTACAGCTTCTGCAGTACCACAACCACTGACGCTTGCCACATAACAATGATCAAAATGCTTAGTAACTACCAATTAACTAACAATCTAGGGTGGAGCAACAGGCAGAGTGTTCAATAGCGTTGGACTTGCGATCAACAGATCGTGGGTTCGAATCCTGCTCGGGACAAAGCTGCGTAACAACCTTGGGCAAGTTGTTCACACCTACGTGCCTCTGAACCAAACAGTATAACTTGGTACCGGCCAAAAGGCAGTGATGCTCTGCGGCTGGGAAGGTAACTGCAGGACTGGCAGAAAGTAATGGCAGCCTACCGCCATGTGGATGACTTACAGTTACCTGTGGGCTGACTGCCTGTACACCGGGATCAGCTCCGGGCCCAACGCTCGGTAATGAGTATGGGAAGCCTTTACCGTTTTAGCCTAACAACCTGATGCCACAGCATCTTCTCCCTTACATCACCAGCATCACACACAGAGTGCACTGATAACCACAAGTCAACTGCTACAGACTCACGCAACATGCTGCGTTAAGCCCATCTTGTTGTATTATATTGAAAAGTACAAAAATACCATTAGTACTGGGATCAAACACAAACTTACCATACAAACAAACAAACTAAACCAGCAACAATCAAACTTACGATTCTGGAATTGACGAACAGGCTGGGTTCTTTGTGATTCGACTTTTGACCTTTTGTGCTTCTACACACATATCATCTTAACCTTTAATTCAGTACAAACAATAGCTAACATATAAAGCTACTAGCGCTCCACACCTCGTGCCCTACGGTACTTGATGCGTCTGCTGCCCGCTAGTTCCCAATTTCCTGTCGGATCTCGCCACTCATTTGAAGCAGCGTATGGACAGCATGCCGAGCGCAAACATGCGGGCTCGAGCGGCACTCGCTAACCCGCTATGACCATATGCCACATGCCAAATTTCATGCAGATCCACTCAAAACTGTGGCCGTGCACAAGGAACAAAGAAACAGACACATATGTGTGTCGGGTGTACCCAGTGTTCAGCCTCTGTCAGCATTACCAGCAACCACTCTAGTTCTATGACCAGACTGTCAGCTCAGCACAGCACAAATTTCACAATATCAGCTTATAATAAAGTCTACCAAAATAGCCGACTACTGACTATCCATTACAGACGGGTAACCTAAAGCACTGTTTACACCAATGACAATTATGCTAACAGTTTAAGATCACAGTATTTACCTGTATTTATTGATTTGCGCTTTTCAACCAGTGGATCAAACTTAACATAGAGTGACTGTCTGCTTAGAAGCGATTCGGTATCCTGCAACAATAACATGATAAACATACACTTCACACAAAATATTGCTAAACATAAAAAATTACCAAAGATATCGAAGTTAACTGTTTTACTTCTATCCACAAAGGCCTGAAGTGCACAAACTTTGGACTGTAGATCTTCTGAAGAATCATATTTGTTTGAATGACAATTTTGTCACTCCTGCCTTCAGTAAACGTTTACGATCTCTCCGTTCACCAAACATGCCGTTTTCCCTATCAGTGTACTTGCACAAATTTTGTCCACTTTTATTTCACGGCTATGGCACAATGATTCATCGTCTCCAGCTCACACCATCACTGTCATGTTTTACTCAGCCACACACCACCACCAAACGTACACAATCAAAATTCAATCCTTGCATTTCTCCCAACCAACGGCTGTACCTCCCTCCACTTCTTAGAAACCACTGATTCAGTACCTCAATAACTCTAACAATATTGAAAACTAGAAAAGTCGTTTGCCAAACATGAGATGAAGCGCAAATGTGCAAAGAGCAACAGATGCTTGATAACATCGTAGTGATGTATGCATAGTGAAGAGCTCAAACAAGCCAATATATACACTAGAGTAACGCTTTCTGGATTTCCTGCCCAATATTGGTAATAGGTAACAATGTAAAGGGAAACAGGATATCATTACGATGTAAGACAATACAAGGAATATGCCACCAACAAGCTGATTACCTCACATCTGCTGCCAAATTTCTCCAGCAAATCAAACGCTGTCGGATCACTGAATGCTGCAAACCGACACACAACAAACCAACATGTAGGAATGCTGTCACTGAATGTTACTGCAATGTATACCACAAATATCGCGCATTGAGTTTCATGCAGCGTGTACCGAAGTCTGGCTCCGAATCCACATCTGGTTGAAATCTGGCCTTTTATGCTAGAAGTTGTGTGTCTGTGTTTCTGGAACGTTGGTAACTTGGTATACTGTAGCTAAATATCTCCACGAACTGAGCTGGTTTTTAGTATTAGACAAACAAAAACTGGCTTCAGTTTCTCTTTTTTGTAAAAGCTGCTGCTTTAAAACAGCAAATATCAAATTTTTATCCGCAAATTCTCAGCACACAAGCTAGCTATCACATTTATTTCAGTCAGCAGCCTGTCAGGGTTACCACAAAAGACCGGTTCTTGGTATTAGATGGGGGGGGGGTCTGGATCTGCCCAGTGAAAGAGATCTCTCCCCGGAGATTCGGTGACAACTTCAAAGTCTTTAGGAGTGACACCGTTTCGATACACATTCCTATAACAGTAATGCAAAAAAACATATAAGGCTAGAGTTTTTGGCTTAGGGTCATAAATAACACTGTGGATTGGGATAAGTCGGGGCTAGTCATGATGTGGGCTACATGACGTGTTGGACATTAGGGCAGCATTAAAATTTTCTGGGCTGGGCCGTGTTTTCAGCCGGACCCTCACGGCTACAACATGATCACTCCCGCGGATTGACGTCGCGCTTGTGCTTCCTGCTACTACACTAGTCATCTGCCGGAAGCTCGCACGGGTGGGCAATGCACCCAGTGAAAAATAACCACCTAACAACGCTACGCTACGCTGTGATACGTCGTACGTGACGTACACAGGTACGATCAACGTTAACGTTTCGTCACAGACAGACGGATGTTCGAAGACCCGACCACGGAGTAGCAAAAACAACGGGCTGATGAACGACAAAACGAACCTACACCCACCACTCAACTGGCCCGTCGCTCACATAACAACCGTCAACGTTCAACATTGGCCTGGTTGCCAGGACGCAAAACCGACACTAAACCAGCCATCAGAGATGCCGACATTCCGGCCAAACGTAGACAACACTAGACTTAATTCTCCTGTATTATGGCGCAATAACGTACCTCTGCATCAGCTACACTTAATGATAAGTCCGCAGCTTGGCAGCGCTGACATATCAGAAACATATGTAGGCTACCCAGCTGAGAGACGGGGAGGCCCAGGCAAGCAGCAACACGCCACAGCAGGCCGCCTCGCCCGCACACACGACGCACTGTCTATTGATTTCGACTGCCGCACAGAGTCATGAATATTCATCAGCAGGTGCTCGCGCAATTGGCGTTCCACTCGAGGCCGAAGCGCGGCTACGAAAGGACTCCAAGCAAGTTGTTCACACGCTCATGCCGCTGTCACCAAGCAGTGCGATTTGGTACCGGCGTGACGAACGGCAGGTCATCCCCGTAAAAAAAGACGACATAGTCGCTGAGAAGTGAGCCGAGAATTAAAGTGCAAAATAATAAAAGTTTTCTTGCAGACTGCACACATGCAAATATGGACGGTCATAAAAGAGAAACGTATCAAACACAGCCAAAAAATTTTAAGTACCCGTTATCATTCTTTATTACGCCAAAAAGGCAGCAAAAATGTAAAAAAAAAAAAAATTCAAAATACAAGTACACAATAAGAACATACAAGAAACAGAGAACTACGACATAGACAGCAGAAAAAAAAACTACAGCAATATATACAGAAAAACAGAAATCAGTGCCTGAATTGGATGATGAAAGCAAAATCATTAAAAAATCTATTTGTGATTAGATGATGCGGTATCTACTTCCCTAATTAAAAACATTTCTTTTCACTAAGCCGTTCCTGTAATTTTAGTTTGTGTACCGTGTCCTAGAAGCACTTTTGCGCATGCCACTTTAATCTGTACGTTTCTAACTAACTAAAGAAATGTTCTTGGCTGCTTCCTTGGTTGGATGGACGGGAAGTTTGCAGCCCTAATCGCTACACTTAAAGACTAGTGCTGGTAGCATCGCCTTTAATTCAAGTTGGCTATGATGCTACCGCATCGTCTAATGGAAGAAGTGTATAGGCAAAACACAACGTAAAAAGTAAAGTAAACAGTGTATGGCAGTTTAGCATCAACTTAGCTCTTCAGCGCTATGGGAAACTCACATGCCAGGTGGGATCACACAGTGTTACCTGCCACCCGACAAAGGTGAGAATCCCGCCTTTACCCCCAGCCGAAGCAGGTACTCGATCTAGCGACCTCGGAGGATGCAAGGCTGAGTTGACCTATGTTACGTGAAAGCGGACAGGCCGGGAATTGAACCCGCGACCTATAAATCGCAAGTCCAACGTTCTACCGCAGCGCCACCACGCAACACACGAGTTAGCTCATCAACTGCCATACGACAATCGAAACGAAACGGAGATGAGCAAAGCCGAATGCGCAGCAATGCCGATTGAGGGAACAGGCGCAGAGTAGCAAGAGCGCATAACAAGTAACTTGAAGTAAGCACAATGTTATCGTATATACAGATAAAATCTTAGCTAATTTTCGCAAATTTTGGCATCTGCACCTGCATCATTGTGTCCGCTTGCCACATCGTACCCAGAAAATTCCAGTAGCTTGCACTAAAATTCCATCACTTTCCAAGACCAATCCTATTTTCCAGGACTTTCCAGGGCCTGGAAATTTTACAAAAAGAAATCCAGGGCTCACTGGCTCTCACGGTTGAGGCACTTTGAGCAGATATTGGTCGAAATCATTGTGTTGGAAAGGGGGTGGGTCACTTTGAGCACAAATTTCAGGGGAATGGGGCGTAGCCCACCAACGACTGTTGGCGTCAGAAAACCCTGGGCTATCTATCACGTGGCGTTGTTTGCGTGATCCTACCTTTAGCCGTTATGACACAATACCGGCGTGTGACAGACAGACGAACGGACACACGATGACGGCTAATACCCGCGCTAGCATAGCGTGGGTAAAAATACCCAGAGTTGTTTTTAAAATGTGGCTAACAGCAAAGACAAAGGAAACAGGAAATTTAGAATATTCAGAAATCGCTGCCAACCACTGGCACAGTGTCACGGACAAATTTATACAATGTCCTTAATTATGTCAAAGTACTCGGAGACTGTACAATCTGTTTCGGTTAACAATCAACGAATTTTCAACTACTAGTATTCTGTTCCAAATATCCCAACTTATTACTTCAGAAATACTGCGACTAACATCTTGGCTGGACGATTTTATCTGTTCCTCAATTTGCTCTAACAAGCATTCTCCGAGGAGTAGGAAAAACTTCACTTCTGCTAGTTCAGAAACATATGATAGTCAAACCAATGCCAAAAATCATCCAAACTAAATTATACTGTTTACAGCTGTAGTGTAAACAGTTTAATTACTAATTTATCAGCAGCAGATTTTCAAAACAAATCTAAAATTTGTTGCAAAAGCATTTCAACGTGACATTACAACTGAACTGGTCACACATCAGCTACATCATGATCAAACACTGAAACGTGCACAGACTTGCTAGCATGTTCACGATCAATGCTGCATCGGAACAAAGACCAACACAGATTTGGACCAACAGCATTATTCCTACACGTAATATGTAAAACAATTAGCCCCATGCGGTACAGTCCGACGTCGATCGCGTTGAACGTTTTCGACTCACTTTGAGATTTTTCGACGACGTTTCGACGGCGTCGTAATTTACTTTTTCAATTCCGACTTCAAATTCTTCGACGACGCGTCGGAATTTTCAGTCACTTCTTTCTATGTTGTTTTTATTTTCTCTTAAAAGTTCATGTTAATTTTTCTTCAGTTTTCTATAGGGCTGTAGTATGATCATCGAGACATCGACCGTTTTGCTTTCATAATAGTTGTTATCAGAAATATGCAACCAGAGTTTCTGTGTGCGTTATTGCTGTAAGGAAATTGCAAGAATTTTTTGTTAAAAGTTCGTCGACTTTCTTTATTTTTTTCGACGACGACGCCTACGCCTTCACGTCGACGCGTCGTAATTTTCTCAACGACGACGCAAGGGATTCGACTTCGACGACGTCGGACACCATATATGCGGGACTGACAGTTGACTCTTCACAACTGTTGACTGACCTTTCTGCCAAGTGCAAAGTCACGTGACACAAAAATTAGGACAAATATCAAAAATCCGGCCCGATCAAATTTAGATATTGTGCCCTAGTTTAAGAATCAGTGGTCTGTTGCCAGCTTCGATTGTAAATGGCAGAGGAGATCACTTTTGAAAATGGAAAGATTTCCAACTTTGAAGGGTTCATGACCTTGTCATACTGCAAACCGTCGTGCATCGACGTCTACCTACATGCCAAATGTCACTAAAATCAAAGAAACTTTTTCTGGACGGACGGACGGACGGATGTACGTACGAACATTTTAGATCCACTTTATTAGGTTTACTCAGAAGAGTCAACCTAATAATGCGATGTAATAACAAAGACGAAAGCTTACCTGCGGAAGCAGGAAAAAACTCATCAGCAGCAGCATCAACCGTCTGTTCACCAGCGTTATCAGCACAGTCATCACGGCTTTCATCACGTGGCGGTGACGCTGGCTTTAAGCCATCAACACCGTCTCCAGTAGCAACAACCGCATCTTCAGTCTCTTCTACTAATGTCGTGGAACAAACGTCTCCGCCATCCGAGGCTGCTGCCTTTGGAGTTAACGAAGTATCCAACGTGCTTGGAAGCTCGCTGATGCTAGTAAGAACCTCAACATTAGCATCACTGTCTGGAGTCGAGACTGCAGGTGATAAGTTGACAGATGCTGCCTCAGAGCTGTCAGCTGACAGTCGATTGGACGCACCGGGAACAAAGATCTCAATCTCGCCATCTTCAGCCTGTATAACACAGTCATAACCCTATTTTCCACGGCCCATGGAATTTCATAATGCATCACAGGATTTTGCGGCGCTGCACAAACAATAATGGGTTGTAGAATGCCATGGAAATAACTGTATATCAGGTTTCACATGCCTACTGAACGTGCTCCATAGTATGCACCTACTTTCAATACTGAAACATGTATTTGATGAGTTTGTATTGTTATGATTGGGACTGCTACTTCACTATGAATTTTGCATTTTCTGTGGCAAAATGACCACAATTTTATCCAGTTTTGGCCACAAAAAAATGTAGCCTTATTCGTGCGCTGGTGCGCTAATCTCAAGTTCTTAATCAGACATTAATGAGAACAAACTAAATTATTACAAAAAAAAACAAAATCTACTCCAGTTTCTCACATCTGTAAACCAGTAAAAGATACCGCTTGAAATCAGCCAATATCACAATTTTAGCCCCAAATTAAACACGCAGATCCTCTTTTTTATAATAAAATTTACATCAGTCAGTGGACTGTCATAAATGTCAACATTTCAAAGAGGATTACTCACCTGTCGACTTAAAAATTTAGTTGCCTGTTATCTAGGCTAAATTATAACTAGCTGATAGATACAATCTAGTTAACTGCAGTTATCTTACCCAATTAATTACAATTACTTTATACAATTGCTTATTTCCAGTATTATCACAATTATTACATGCAATTTCAGGTAATATCCAGTCAGTTGACATCGCAAGATATCGTGCTACCAGTTTCCCTATTAAAATGCCTAAAATTACTAGCCTACTAGATAACTAATTACGTTTTGTTGACTGTATGGCATATGACAAAAAACGCCAGTTGCGTCTACATACCACAGGCATGGTTTTTTTAGACGGCGGTGAAAACTGCCTCTGCAGATTCTCCTTCGCTTCAAATGCTGCTGCTGGCTCCTTCCTGCATCAATCAGTTGAATTCTAAAGTGCCTTAACATTTTATAAACATAACTGATTGACCGAGTTAAAGTTTTGTTTTATGTCCCACCCGACATAAATTAGGTCATTTCAGAAACGTTCTTCCCAGCCAATCTCTTGGCTTAGTATTGAAAAACTAAAACAAACAAATCAAAAGCAAACATGCATCTGTAACAAAATATACTACAACATAAAATGGACTCAAAAAACTAAAGCCAGGTTTAGTCGCCTCCTACGACCTTCGGCCTGGAAATGAAAAGGGCCATTACGGTTTTGGTGCATCATAAATTTATCATTTACTTACTTAGACACTGACCCACCTACGTACAGCCCCAGGACCCACACGGGGTTTTTATAAACATAACAAGGACAGAGTGCTGACATCAAAAATAGGAAGTAAATAAGCATAGTAAATTACAACCAAGCATTATTAAATCTACACGTTCTTTTACAGTCATATTTTTACCACACCAGTAATAGAATTACCGTTATCTTATATATGTTTTGTCACATAATCAACACTCAGAGGAAAGATAGTTTACCAACCGTTCTGCAACAGGATTGTAACCAGATGGACTTCTATGCCCAAGTGTCAACGTGGATGCCCTTGCTACCTTGAAGGCCTGATGTGACTTTGACCTTTGATCTCCATAACCAAATCAGGTCATCAGTAGCAAGCTAGTGAATATTCCTAGTAAATTTCATCGAGTTTGCTCAACTCAGTCATGAGATGTTGTGGTAATAAACGAGCGGACCAACCAATGAACAGACGGACGAGGCTGACAGACAGCCGGGAAACATAATGCCTTCGGTGACACTGTTGGGTGGCATCTATATATAATAATCAGATTGTGAATCTTGCCATGGGCGTGGCTTACAGTGGCAGACGGATGGGTAAAGGCATCCCAGCATAGAGCGGCGTGACGGATTGTAGGCATAAAAATAGGCGCTACATAGGCCCAAAGGGCAGTGGTGATCTTCATTTCTGTAGCCCTCAGCCAGACACCAGCTTATGCTGCGGGACCACGGATACAGGGCTAGCGCAGTGTGGTGTGAGCTCATTCATGCTCCAGCTTTTGCTAGTATTCCTTGGGTCTACCCACCCAGCTCAGTTGACCTAGGTGGCCGGTTACATACCGAGATGGTTTGCCAGGGCCCAAAAAACAGTCATTCATGCCATGACTAACTGGGTCCGACATAAGAGTAATGTCACTGATCAAGACCATTTAGCACCGGTATGATCTGATTCATTTATCTGTCACCGACGCTATGCTCAAACACGCATACATACACACAACACTAATCACCAAGGCCTGCTATAGTGTAATTAGATTTTAGTTTATATACAAAGTAATAATCTTCAGCTTAAATAAGAAATAAATAAATCTTACTTGTCAGTGTGTAGACACTCAGTTGTCGCACTGGCTTCTGAATCTTCTGGCTGTTCGTCATCACCCACATTCTCTGACGGAGTCTCCTTCCCAGAAACAATCGACACACCATCCGTTGCATCCGACTGTGCTACGATGTCAACCGGGTTAGATACAATGGCGTCGGTGACAGGCTCCGGCAGATTGTTGTTAATAGAACGTCTCTCCTTCTGTTTCGTGGGTGAACTCGTACTAGCAGCCACAGTGCCCGGTGGAGAGTTAGTGAGCCGTCGACCTGGTTTGAATGGATCATTCTCAGCCACTGGGATGCCATCACCAGCTCCGACACAAGCTGGCACGACGGGCGACTTCGGTGGCGAAATTGACAATCCTTTCTGCAGCGTAACTGGATCTGAGTTCTCATCAAATTCATCCCAGTTTATGTTGTAACTTCCTTTCGTGATGGCGATCGGCGGCGACCGAGGCTGATCTACATGATCAGCCATGTTTTCGTCGACTTCCACTGAAGCAGTGTCGTCCACTTCACACTGTACATGCAGAATATTGTCAGCAATATCCTGCGCTGGCCCAACTACAACTTTTTCATCGAAAGATTTGTTTTCACAGTCAAAGAAAGTGGACGACTCATCCAGTGGATGTGCCTCAGCTGCAATATCTGCACGGTTAGACTGAGAGTCAGCT
>Ga0209780_1002657_pt1 | contig 12839 bp, 8 predicted proteins | sample WorMetexBAHAMAS2_FD_187384 | JGI IMG/M metagenome (GOLD analysis project Ga0209780, IMG submission 187384) | Marine gutless worms symbiont microbial communities from Max Planck institute for Marine Microbiology, Germany - Inanidrilus exumae... | ecosystem: Host-associated > Annelida > Digestive... | reverse complement strand
TTGGATTCACTTTACGGCGCGTTTTGGCCGTGTTCAGGCGTTAGGTATAACTCCGCCGAAAGTGAACCGATTTGGATAAAATATGGAACACTCTGAGTACATTGTGGGGCGCTGGTCCTGGCAGATTTTGGGCGCGATCCGCCCAGTAGCGATAGCTGGAGAGTCTGGCGATTTTTTTTGTATTTGTCAGGTAAGGAACGCACAATTTCACCGATTTCCGTCGGCCAAATGTCACGAATTGTGAACATAACACGTCGATCGGTGTCGCAATGAAAACTTTAGGAACAGAATTTTAAAAATTTTGCCGTAAGGGGTCGTTTTTCCAAAAACCGGAAAAATTTCTCAAACAAATTTTGCGACTTCAGGCTGCCATAACTCCGCAATAATTACTGATCGCTGGAAATTCACTACCGAAATAACCCTCTGGTTTCCATTTTTACCGTCAGAATCATTCAAAGTGATTCTACTGGCATATACACTTCGTACAAAAAGCCTCCCCAAATTTTCTGCAACGTCCGACGCGGGTTGACAACACGTCAAATAACGCTGACATCACTCAGTCGCAGGCAGCCAAACACCATGGACTCTTGAGTCACGTGACACTAGGACTCGTCAAATGCAGAAAGTAAACAGCTTGTGCACAAATAGCCGAGCGCTTCCAGCCGCATACTGTATTGTGGGCATTCCACACAATACAGCCATCTAGTTATTCGTATGCATGCACACTGTCCAAAACAACGCCTGAAGTCGGTGTTCTGTCAAACCGGCTAAACATACGCTCAAGCAATGAACGCCATACGATAGCCGGGGGATTCTTAGTTTTGTGAAGCCAAAGATCCTGGCAAAATTTCGATCGGTCACCCCAACATGGGCGTCAAACACAGGCAGGGTAGCCTATAATCGACGATTTTAATAATAATAACAATTAACAATATAAATATATTAATATACATATACTAAGATATTAAGATATTAATATATTGAGATATTAATATATTAATACATTAATATATTAATATTATTATTATTTAATTCAATAACAGGCTCGAAGCCCATGAATACAAATACAATGGACATAAAACATACAAGAACATACTAAAAATACAAAAAATACTAAAAACTACTAAAAATATATTAATATTAATATATTAATATTAATATATTAATATATCAATAATCAGGCTATGTTTGGTCAAAGGGTAAAGCTAGGCACTTCGTACAATACGTGGAATTGTTTAACACTGGACTCGTTTACGATGTTCGACGGCTAATGACACACTTCCGGGTAATGCTTATCAGTCGGCAACGCTCGGCTCAGATGCGTACACACACAACGAGATATCGCGATGTCGTTCGTACCTCACCGGCGGCTCATGTCGTTCAGCCCTCGCGCCGCGTCTGTGCCGCAACAGTGTCCCGTTGCTGCCGCTACAATTCCATCAACACGCATTCAGTGCATTCGTAACTGACCACGTTTGTAACTGTAGTGCCATATCGAATAATACATTGGCCCCGGACGGGGTGGGGGTTGTTACTTTTGGCACAGCTTGGAGGAGTTAGGCGACGTTACCAGTCATTATTGCTTTATACAGAACGCAATAGTACCGTGGGTACTGCCATCGGAAAGCCGGTGTCTCAGTATAACTCCCCCCCCCCGAAAAAGTCTCCCCGGAGGATTTGTACCGGTAAGATTTCTCCCCACGGAGGCTTTATATCGTGAAAAGCCCTCAGGGGGAGACATTTTCCGGTAAAATTCCTCCGACCGGCGAATTAGTAATCTGCTCACCTCCGGCATGACAAAGTCTCGGCACCGTTAGATGTGAATGAAAGAGGCGACGAAAGCAGTCGGAGATAGTGCTGGATATAGTGCTATTGAAAAGTAGCCCCGGCGAAATTTTCACGGGGGAGACTTTGTCTTGTGTCACCAGCGTTGGTGGAACAAGACAGGATGGCGTTAAGTTGGTGATGGGATCGATGGTGATTGGACCGATTTTTCGACTTCCCTTCAGTGCTTCAACGCTATTGGCTGGGAGACAGGGGGGCAGCCTGCCTGTATGAGAATCTTCTATAATAATTGGGGCTGGATCATACAGGCAGAATCCAGCCTCAACTATCATTGAAAATTCTCTTTGGTGATAGCTGCATCGGTTTTTGAGATATCGTGCGGAAAACAGACAGACAAAGAGCCGTGAAAACCCTACCCCCACCCTACTGCCGTCGGCGTGGGTAAATATAAAATTACGGGGCTGCGGTGTCGATACATTAAACCAGTCAAACATGCGATACAAAGAGACGAGTTACGAAGAAAAACATGGCAGGCCTTTGGCGCGCTCTGTTCGCTCGAAGAGAAAAAAACAGCGGAAACGAGATGGTCAGATGCATTAATGACGCACTCGGAAGAGACAATTTTGCCGGAGGCGGGCGGCGATCGCGGCTTCATCGGCAGCACCGTCGAGCGTCAGCTGCTGGCGGATGATTACTACATTGTGAGTCGGCCTGTTTTCACGGCGCATGACCGATGATCTGACGGATTCGACCACGATGCTTCATTGAGACATATAATCAGCCGTGTAACGGTCGCCGCGGTGATGGATCGTGACGTACAGCCGCGTGCGACATACGTCCTTCTGCCTCCGCAGCCACACTACTCGCCGTTGGGTTGCGTGATGCTCGCTGCCTGTACCACCCCCGTCCGCCGCCTCTGAGCACGCAACCGTCAATAATTGCCCAGTGATAACTACTGATGCGAACCGCATTAGTGATTTCCTGGCGTTCTTTCGTCGTATGTAACTGGAAGCTACAGTATTTTGATGCTGCGTTGATTATAGTTTCCGGTAATAGCGTCGAAGCACGTTTTTAGCTAATGCAATCATTTTACTCCGTCTTTTTGCGATTTGTCGACCTGCATTAAAGTCTTGCTTGACTGATTGCTGAACATTGCAACACTGTCAAAATTATTACTTTTTGCGGTAATCTCGTTCCATTATTTTCGATTAACTTTTCATCCACCTATATTGCTGGATTATTTAGACATATTTTGCGGGAAAGTGATGCACTGATAATACATGAATAAAAAGCAAAAAGTTAGAAAAACAAAAGACAACTATATAATGTAAGCAGCGACCGCAGTCACTGGAACACCGGCAGCACAGCCATACTTGCGCTCGCTTAGACTGAACCCATTATACTCTCTCCCGCGCTAAATTTCAGCTTAACAGGTATAATAGCCTACTGTCGCCGATGCGGGGCGAAAGCCGCCGAAAAATCACAATACCGCAATTTTTTTTACAAAATTTTCAAATTTGGGGGCTCTTGTGCCCAGCCCTCCCCGATCTGGGTCAAATCTGGCGTGCGAGTGCGGGCCCTTGGTGTACAGTCTTCCATGCCAAATTTCATCGCGATCGACGTATACTATTATAATATATAGCCATATTATATCAACGCAAATATAACCGATTTGGGAATATTTGGCGGGCTCCTGTACCCACACCTCGAGACACATCCTTGCCAAATTTGGCACGCTAGAGTATATCCGTGGTTTACGCTTACTTGCCAAATTTCATTTCAATCGGTTTATTGTGTCCCCTTCAGGGGGGGGGCAACAAATCCCAAATTTTACTGTATTTTCGACATTGTCATTACGCGGTGAAGAGTTGTGTATTTTGCTTGTTGAGTCTGATAGGCAGGAATTCATTCTTACAGAAGTTGAGAGTTAAAGATCAGTAGTCATCCAGGACAAGATTGTTGAAGATCGTTTCGTAAATGGATGATGCTTGAGTCGAAGATGGGTGGGCGAAAGAAGAGGAAATGTTGAGTGTCATGTGTACAAAGGTGGTGGTTTAGAAAAAGGGAGGAGATAGAGTACTGAGAGGAGTAGGATACAGGACGACAGGAAAAGGACCGAGAAAAAGCATTGGGGATTACCACAGGATGAGGTATGCAAGGAAGAGAGATCACTGTCACATTCAACGCGGAAGCAGCGGCATTATGGTAATTCACCGCTAAATTACTGTTGCGGTCGTGCGGGTCACCGTAACACAGAAAAGCCAGAGGAAGATAAGAAGCCGAGCAGGAAGGATGGCCGCAGACAGAGGACAATGGAGCGAGTTTGATAAGGCGATCGACGGCTCACCTAACTGAACGACGCAGACGTGATCGAAGTGACGCGTGCGCTCGACTCGACGCCGCGAGTAAATTTTCTTGGACATCAACTCGGCAGAAACCCGCCGCCGCACTTATAACGCGATGCGGGTCCCCGTTGTCCGCACTGCGAGGTCAGGTCGCCGGTGAATAATTTCCGGTTTGATCTATCTAGAACCTTAGCTGGCTACGGTACTTCGTCTTGCTTGACCGAGGTCGTCACCTTTTATCCCCATTACACACACGTACGACTACGAGCTCAAGCACATGTTTGTCTATCCGTACATGGGCCCTAATGCTCGACCCCAGGAACGCAAGTCAAACGGAGCAAACGACAACATTCACCACAACAGTGAGAGTTGCTACTTAACTCCTTTGCTGACAAAAGACTTTAAATGGAATTTTGTATTAAATCGGCAGCAACACGACTAACAAACCCTACAAGGATAATAATGGAACAATGACAGACCGAAAATGACTGCACTATATAGGTTCATTAGGTTCATATAGGTTCATTTTACGTCCGATGTGGTCCGTTGCAGCCGGAATCCGCTAAGCGATCTGTAGCCTACGGTAGCCTAATGCAAATCTGGGAGCACAAGTACCACAAACAGTATGTCTCTGTAGTAAGTAAGTAAGCAAGTAAGTAAGTAAGTGAGTGAGTAAAGTTTTGACATTTGTATCGTGGCGTTGAACTCGCAGAAACGCCACTGTGGCGCTGTGCAGATGATGTTCGTCGTTGCCCGAAGAGATGCTTTTTCCAGATTCTGTCTACGAACTGGAGCAGGTGGATACGTACGTTGAATTAAGTTCCCATAACTTGAGTCCCTGATTGCAGAAGATGGTGAGTGTATGACGGAATTCCGTATTAGGTTAAACAGGGGGCTGGCGATCGCGCATCACTGCAGAAAATATGGAAAAGTCACAGCATACCGATTTCAACGAAGATACGACTAATGAAAACGCTAGTGTGGCCTGTAGCAACGTACGGCTGTGAAAGCTGGACACATCGACAGAATGAAGAAACACTTCTTGACGCTTTTTAGATGAAAGGGCTGATAAAGAATCTGCGGGTGTCGTGTACAGCAAAAACAACAAATAAGTGGGTTCTTAACAAAGTGGGTTCTTAACAAATACACAACCTCCATACCTTCATAACCTCATCTCTGTTCAACGTCCTCGCAGTACTCGCTCTTCACCCGTCGTTACTCTTGCTCGGCCACCGACATCATCCTCTCTAAAAAGAACTTATCGCTCATTTCGTTATGCTTCACCTAGTCTCTGGAATCATCTCCCTTATCTCTTCGTCAACCTCATTCTGGTACCAGATCCTTCATTTCCAACTCACCCATTCTTTCACCCATCACTTCTTCCTCTCTTGATTCACCACTCTGCTCATCCATAAAGTAAAGTAAAGTATACGTCGATTTGTATAGCGCATTTTTATGCAAAGCGCCTCAAATGCGCTCCGACATGAATCACACAGTTTTACCTGCAAATTACACCATGCCTGCCTTTACACCCCAGCCGAAGAACATCACCGCCCTTTGGCTGGTACTCATTTTACCGTCCCACGGAGGGTAGAAGGCTGAGTCGACCTGGATGGTTGGTTACATACAGTAATAAAGTGCCGCCTCCGGGAGTCGAACCCGGATACGCTCACCCATCCCAGTACTAGCCGGGCTCAGCGTAGGTTAACTTAGTTGATCAAGATCAACGACGCTACCACTTCGCCACGCCGCCACCATCCATAACTCCCTCTGTCTTTCACCCCCAGCTTAAAACCTACCTGTTTCACAAATCCTATTCCCGTAGTTTTACTTCTTGCTCCCAGACTGCCTTTCACAGACTTGTGCCCAGATTCTTTTTTCTGAGCTACTCGTTTTTGTTTTTTTGTGTTTCCTTATTTTTTGTTAGTGTGCCGTGCGCTAGAATAAGGTGGCCATCTCGTCAGCATTTGAGTGCACGTAAATATACCATATCGTATCGTATCGTATCGTAAAGCAAGGAAGCTAGCATACCACGGTCACACCATGAAGAAACAAGGGAGTTGCCTTGGGCAAGAGATAATGCAAGGAACAATGCTAGGTGCGCGCAGGCGAGGAAGACCAGGCACGGCCTGGAAAGAAGACATCAATACGTGGACAGGACTCTCGTGGAAGAGTCAATCAGTATGACAAAGGACAGAGATAAATGGAGAAAGTACGTCCATGGTGTGGCCAACCATCGGATTGATGACGACTAAAGAACAGAACAGAACAGTTTACGCAAGTGTTGAGTGACAGATTGTTGTCAAGCATGGCTGGTGGTCCGTACTGCGGGTTCACAGAAAGCATGACTGGAGTTCTGTGTGACGGGGATCGAGGTTGCCGGGCTGCGGTTGTCGACCGGCTCACAATGAAGTCTGACGTGCCGGTGTGGCGGACTCAACGATACACTGCCCGAAACACTTTCCATTTCAAGACTCGCGCCTCCGCTGTCGCCACGGAAGCCCGTCCACGACCGGCGTCTCTCGCGGCGTGCCGGTGTGGCGGACGACGGCGCATAATTATACGACCATCGAGTGTCGTCGTTTCGCTTCGACGGACGGTGCTCAACGACATCGCCAAGTCAACCACTCGTAAATCCGTCACCCGGCAAATCGATACGCCGCCGCCATCGTCGTCGGAGTAGGACTGCCCGTCCGCCGCGGGCGTCTTCACAGACGAACCTCGGCCCGGTCGACTCGCCGTCGCTCGCCGCGGCGGCTCCTCGCCGCTGCCGTATCGATCTCTATCAGCCGGATGCCGATTACGGTCGGCCCAACGACGTCGACAATCAAACGATTTATTACCGCCGCCGCCGATCGGGTGCCCGGCATCGAATCGAATCTAAATCGTTGTCCAACTAACAGTACCATTGATCGGGCGTCAATGCCTGGCAGCTGGCTCGCGGGCCGTCAACCCCGATCTCTGCGGCCCCCGTTGACGGCCGGTTGGCCGGTCCATCGGCCAACTTATCGCCCGTCTTTACTTGTTAAGGATGTTCGACAGGCAACGGAACACTTCCGGAAAATGCATTTGTTTCCCGGACTGTTAAAGTTTGGGGGAACATAACATAACGTTAATATGTAGACACTATTGTTAGTTAAGTACATGTCATTTGTTTGTGTGAGTGTTTTTTCCCCTTTTTTCGTTTATTAGTTAAGTATTTTTAATTGTGTATTGTTACTAGTTTACTACCATTTGTGGTGAATAAAGCTTATCATAACATATTCGTTTAATATAGCAATTGTCAGACCGCAGTTGTACAATAAAAGTAAAATAAGAAATAGAGATAAAAGTTAATATGTACCACGGTGTAACATTTGTACCCGCGCGACGCTATGCTAAAGCGCTATTAGCTGTCATCGCGTGTCTATCCGTCCGTCTGTCCGTCACAAGCCGGCACTGTATTAAACCGGCTAAACTTAAGATCACGCAATCAACGCCATACGATAGCCCAAGGACTCTATAGTTTTTTGACGCAAAAAATCTCTACGAAATTCCCATGGGATACGATACGATACAATAGATTTACGTGCGCTCAAAAGCTGACGAGATGGCCAGCTTAATCTAGCGCACGGCCGAGAAACGAAAAATAATGAAAAATAAAAATCAAAAACCTAGTAGCTCAGAAGAAACGGTGCAGGCAAAAGTCCGTGAAGGCAGTCCGGGAGGAAGAAGTGAAACTAAGAGGGGTAGGATTGGTGAAAGAGGTAGGTTTTAAGCCGGGAGTGAAAGAGAGATGGAGCTATAGATGTACAAAGTGGTGAATCAGAAGAGGAAGAAGTGATAGGTAAAGGAATAGGCGAGCAGGAGATGGAGGAACTGCTGTCAGAATGAGGTTTACGAAGAGACAAAGGGAGCTGATTCCAGAGACAAGGTGAAGCATAACGGAACGAGCGATTAGTTACTTTTAGAGAGGATGATAAAGGTGGCCGAGCAAGAGTAACGACGGATGAAGAGCGAGTACTGCGAGGACGTTGAGTGGAGATGAGCTTATGAAGGTATGGAGGTTGGGTAGTTGTGAGAACTTTGTAGGTAAGTGAGAGGAGCTTGTATTCGATGCGTTCAGTAATCCTGAGCCAGTGAAGAAAACGTATGATGGGAGTGACATGACATGACTTGGGAGCTTTCATGACAGTACGAGCAAGAGAGTTCTGGATCTGCTGGAGACGGGATAATTGAGACTTAGGGAGTTTATAGTAGACAGAATTACGGTAATCAAGTTTGGAGTAAACGATAGAGGTAGCAATGGTACAGGCAGTTGACGAATCAAGGTATGGCCGTCAGCGAAGTTGCCGAATGTGATAGTAACCGGCTTTGGAGAGAGCAGTAATTTGGTCATCGAAAGTAATTTTAAAAATTACTGTAGTCGCCGGTCGACTGTTGATTCGCCAGTGTTCTGTAGGTTGGGTAGCAACAATGTCGAACGAGTTTTTCGTGAAATTTCGTCCTTTCGACAGAGTCAAAACAAACAGAGCACTGGCGAATCAACAGTCAACCGGCGACTAGAGTAATTTTTAAAATTTAGATTTCAATGACGCGCACACATGTTACTGTTCGCGATCGCTTCAGCTTGCTGGCGGCAAAGTTAGTTGGTTAACAGGAGTTTAACGTCCCTTTTCAGGCTTTTCGGTACAAATATTGCTATATCAGAGATGAAAGGTCGTGGGTGGAGAGCTATCCGTACCCAGTAAAGGAAGGCCTGCGATATATTAACCTCAACCCCGGCCGCCTTTTTGTTCAGCAGCCACCCAAAAGAAAAGGGATCTAGAGGCTCATTTAAATTATTACGCTAGCAGGGGAGCGCCTACAACAGGGGAGACAACTATCACACCGCAAGACAAAACTAAAACAAATACTACAAAAACAAGCATGCATCTTTAACTAAAAATACATATAACATAAAATCAACACATAAATAGGTTTAGTCGCCTCTTACGATGGGAGGGGATGGAAAAGCAAGAAAATGGATTAAGCGAGTAAGAAAGGGAACAGGAGGAAAGTAAAAGATACTAAAATATAGAGTAGAAGTTGGGAAAGTGAAGAAATGAAAGGATAAGGGGGAGGGGATTGCCCCGGGTACACACGGCGAAGATCAAACTGTATCATCAAGACAACAATGAAACAACCAGTCGCAAATTCTTCTTTCACTTGATATTTACGATCACCCGGAATATCACAGGATTAATCGACGGCGGCGGAATCGTTCACTCAGCACTGAGACAGATGTGTTACTGTGGCTCTCTCGACTAACTGGCTTCCGTCAAGGCCGATCAACTACACGGCTCCGCGATCAGATACCGATTTACTAGAGCTGAGTTATTACACGGCATCGCATGTGGCCTATTGCTACACATGTCGCACGTAGAGTGAGCTGTCTGTCTCTCTGTCTGTCTGCGTGTTGGTTACACGGATGTCCCATGCAAAAACGGCTGAAGCGATCAAGATGCCGTTTGGGTGAGTGACTCCGGTGGGCCCAAGGAACCATGTATTAAATGGGGCCAGATCCCCCAAGGAAAATGGGCAATTTCAGAGTTGTCCGGTCCACTAAAAAGCATTGAGTGCCTCTTCTGCGGTGTACGCAGCAAAAAATCAGTAACGGCATCAGCGCGATTGCTGCAGCCGACTGCATTCCTCCCTACCGGCCGGTGTTACATTAACTTTTCGCCACTGAAACATTGGCCCCATTGATGCGGCCTCACGTCAAATCGTTTTCACATTTTAACCGTCATTTTAATGGCCCATGTACAGAACACGGTTGGGTCTGTCTGCAGGACAACAACTTTAGAAAGAAATGCACTTTGTCAACGTCAATGTCAGGGTCAATAGTAGATTTATACAGCGCATAATCGCAAAGCCTCTAGTGCGCTGTGTACGCTAGTAAAACGAGAAAAGAAAAGTTTTCAGGTCACGACGAAAACTATCAAAAGAACGTGTCAGATCTCGAAGATAGTCTGGTAACGAGTTCCAGGCCAGCCACAGAAAAGGCCCGACGACCTAACATCGAACGCCAGTGTGGCGGTACGAACAGCTGACGGCAGCCAGCGGACCGAAGGTGCTGCCGACGAGCAATGTCTGGGGTGCGGATGCAGCAGTCAGTGACTGTGGTGCCTTGTGCTGCAGGCATCGGTGAACCGTTGCACTCAGCTTGTACTGCACCCTTTGATCTAGATATTTGGCATGGTGGCTTATCTTGGTCAAGGTCAACGGCCAAGGTCATACAGGTGAAATTGTCATCAGTAGTAAGAAAATATATGACGTCAATACCATCATAATTACTTTATGCATTAGGCCTATTTTATATGCAGAGTATCATCAAGCTTATTTTGTTGACGCTAGAGGCTTTGTATCGGGTAACTTGTTAACTCGTCTAAGCTTCATTTAGTGTAGTTAATTAGCCGGGGCTTGTCCTAGGAATGAAGAAATGAAAATAGGGCTTAGGAAACGTAAATTTAAAAGAGAAAAGATGATACTAATCATTGTTTTAAATTGGTGCTGTGCGCGACTGGTCAATTGGTTAAATAATGTATCAGTCAAATAATTAATATATTTCGATTTCAACTTTTGCATTACTTTGAAATATTTGCCAAAAGGTTTCAAGTTGCGTAGTTTGTCTAGTATAGTCTCTACGCACGAAACTCACGGTTGGTTGTAGTTTAGTGTCCCTTTTCAGCACAAATACGACTATATCAGAGACGAAATGTCAGGAGTGGAGAGCTATCCCTACACAGTGAAGGAAGGCCAGCGATACTGATGGCTTGTCTGATTATGTAACTTGCACTTGTCATAATCTTCATTTTTATCTATGGCTATATGTTCTTTCGTTATAATTATGTGATATTAGTGGTCTTTGGCCCTTTGTCGCTAGTAAATCATTCATATATTAACCTCAACCCTGGCCGCCTTTTTGTTCAGCAGCCACCCAAAAATGGAAATGGATCAAGAGGCTCATTAAAATTATTGCGCTTGTACTTACAACAGGGGAAGACAACTATCGCATCGCAAGACAACTAAACCACATACAACAAAACACCAGAATAAATCTTAACTAAGCAATACAGATAACACAAAATGAACGCAACAAACTAAACCCAGGTTCGGTCGCCTACTACGACCTCTGGCCTGGAAACGGAGTGGGACTGTTCTGGTAAAAAGGAACGAGATGGACAAAAGAAGAAAATAGGTGAAGCGAATGAGAAAAGGAAAAAGGGAAAAAGTAACAAAGAGCAAAAGATAAGGAAGTAAATGGACAAGGGAGAAAAAAGAGGGAAAGGGAGTTCCCCGGCCCCATGCGGGGCACGAAACTCAGGGTAAGCGTGGAACCAAGACAATCGATGTTCATGGCATAAATTCAGTTGAAGAAGGACAACAACAAGAATTAGATGGAATATGTGCGAGGGCACTTGCTGTTGCGACAGCTATAGAATGAAACAACAACAATATCCCGACACGCACAGGGGTCATTTGATTTACTGACAACTTGGCACGCTGCAACGCCAGCACGGAGATAGGACATTCCCTCCGGATATTTGCTCCCATGGCCATAGGCCACGTGACCCTATAGGATAGCGCTTCGGTGAACTGAGTAGTAGGCAACTGAAGCAAATAAAAAGTAACAAAATAATCATAAAATAAAACTACGAAATAAAACTATAATTTATTTTTAAAACGTGAACGGCACAGGAGGAAAAAACTCAATATAAATTTAACCGTGGGGCGCAGGTCCGCGGGTAACGTGCCCCGGGGTGAAAAATGTCCTGAGAGTGTTTATCTTGGAGGGCAAATGTCCGGGACTGCGTGTCATGCACTGCCGAGCTGTAGTTGATCAACAAAGTGCACGGATAAATCATTTTCTCAATCTTGTAAGTATGGCAAGTCGGTACTATTCGGTCGATAAATTTCCGGTCGTTCATGGTGTTCATATTGCGTGGACAAAGGTGAACACGGTGCCAGCAAATAATCGAGTTTCATCGACGCGCTTAATATGCGGTCCATTTTGAGACCTTACAGTTAGGGTCGCTATACACTATACCCGTACTCACGGGCCGTGTTAAGGAAACATCGACAAGGCTTGTGGCCACGGGTGTCATTTTGACGCCCCTAAACATGGTCCGTGGGTACAGGTGTCCAAAATGACACCCGTCTCGACAATTTGTCACTTTGGTTGTATAATTTTCTACTGTAGAACATTGCGTGATATAAGCAATAACGGTGTAAGCGCAAGTGATATGGAATTGCACTCGCCATGATGCAATGCGAGGCAAACTCTGTCATTGCATTTCTCACAGCTCCATAGCTCAGACGCATTAACAAAAAGTATACATGCAATGTTAATTGACTAAAATTAATGTAATGAAATTGAACATCAAAAAACACAGCAGTTTCACAAAGTTATGAATTACAGCCAACTATCCAAACAAGCAGTCAAAGTCTGCGCTGGTTAATGAATTGCGGACTAGCACGAAACAGGTGCGCCATATACCCCCTGTGCACACTCGGGCAAGTACATCTCTACGTGTGTACATAATAACTATCGCGTAAACGTTTAAAAAACTAGATCTCATATAAGAATCGCCGAGCCGCTGCTGTCGTCGCTTTTAAAACATGTGTATCGAGTCATTCGCTAGGGGGCACCTCTTGCTGCGTTGACGTAAACTTCTCCGTTTATCAATT
>Ga0209780_1002656_pt1 | contig 12841 bp, 6 predicted proteins | sample WorMetexBAHAMAS2_FD_187384 | JGI IMG/M metagenome (GOLD analysis project Ga0209780, IMG submission 187384) | Marine gutless worms symbiont microbial communities from Max Planck institute for Marine Microbiology, Germany - Inanidrilus exumae... | ecosystem: Host-associated > Annelida > Digestive... | reverse complement strand
TATTTTATTATTTGTATTTTTTAAACATTTTATTTGCTATTTTTATATTCCTAATGTGCAGCCCAGCTTTAGTCAATGTCCAGGAGGGGCGTCGTGGACGCACTGGGCTGGGATTCCCTCCCTTGTCATCCGTAAGCTAGGACTTGACATGATCAAGTTATTTACCAAACTTGAAGTCTCTATGTCCACGGTCCACCGCTTACGAAGATACCAAAGGCCAGGGAATTATTCACACCCCACAGGGGGGTGTATACCCCCAAAGTTCTCGGTACACTCCCAAATCAGACCCCCACTAGGGGTGTACACTGTACTAACGCTCCAAGTTTCTAACCACAAGCATTGCGTCAGCATTATGTTATTCAATCAACGACACTAACGGCACTGTCTGTGATCTAACTGGGTGACTCTATCTGATTGGTGTCAAAAATGGCATTTGTGTTGTAAAAATATTGTCAAACAAATCCACAACTCCAGCGCCTCCGATTTATTTATGTGACCAATGGGCTGGACATTATGACATTATCATAGGCGGTGACCACAACACAATTGAATCAGAACCCATCTGTTTGTTTGAACACGGACAACACAGCATGCCAAATCCGCGTGGAAGTAATTAACTACGGCCTGACGAACGCTGCTGCAGTGCCTGGCATTCGGGATTTCGGGTCACCGCTATTGACGCGTCTGCCTATCTGTTTACAATAAAATGAAGAAGGCTATTAGCTGCCTTTGACGACGTCCGTGTATATCAATTGACCAGACGGCCACGCATGTCGGGACCGCGACTCCCTGACTGACTGATCTCTAACAATATCGCGCGCTGGTGGCCAGCATCTCACACATAGCCATCTCGATTCAATTCCCGGGGGCCGTGATGCCACAACGCAAGTTTAAAGCAAAATGACCAGAGTCTTATCAGAGTTGGGTCGTAGCCGGCTGGCACTCAGATAACTAAACCACTCAGCGACGTCCAAAACCCGACGAGTAAGGCTGATGAAGCGTCGGGCCGTCGGCGACGGGAACTGTAGGCCTAAGCTGAGGTACAACTTCAACTTGAACTGGCAGTCAGAGGCATTCGGCATGGAGACCTGCAGTGGAAAGAATGTCTTCCCGACCGAAGTTCAAGCAGACGACTCTGCAGTTTGTGCCTGCAGCAAGCAATTCAGCGCAGTCGCAGACGGGTAGTAAGCTAGCTCGACTCGCTTACTACTCCGAATCTGATGACGTGGCAAGTATTTGCATTTTAAGTTCATTAATAGCTAACTAAAGTCGTTTGTAGTGACGTGCAAATATCAACAGTTCGCAAAGGGTATCTAGCCACGGTCAGCGCTGAGGCTGGCCTCACGGGCTAGGTCCAGTGCGCTTGATATATTATGCCGTTCTCAAGTACACATTAATTAACATTAGCAATTTGATGTTTTGCACTGTTCACGTGTTTCATAATTCCGCACAAAATATGGAAATTCTGCATGAAATTTGGTCATTTGGTACTCAGGAAAATCACATAATTTGTTGCCACCAGACGTCAAATTTTGAGGCTAAAATGCACCAAATTCAATTTCGGCTTACAGCGCTTCCCAGGCCTCCTAACTGTATTTAAGGGACCTACTTCTAAGGGGGAACGGGAGATAGGGGAGGAAGGAAGAGGGGAGGATAAGGGAGGGAAGAGGGGAAAGGGAGGGATCCCCAAACGCTGGTTCACACCCCCCATATTCGAAATCCTAAAAATACCCTGCCAAAGGCGACACAAAATATAGAAAACGGAGTGGTTTTGGGTAGTTAGGGTGATACAAGGTCGCTGAAAACACAGCATAATTTGAATGAGCTCATACAAGTTCCTATTAGCGTTATATCTTTCTCCGTTTCTGGAATATAGCAAGACACTGGTCGAAAATCGCCGATTTTAACCTACCCAACCTGTATTTGGCGCCCCGTTGGGGATGCCCCACTGGAATTTCGCCAAGATCATTGACATAAGAAACCTATATAGAATCCGGTACATCAAATGGCCTTGTTTGCGTGAACCTACACTTAACCGTCCTAGTAGCACTGTCGATTTGTGACAAACAGACAGACAGACAGACAGACATAAGGCCACAGCATATAGGCCTACCGCGTGCCAATACTTAACATGGTCGACATTAATAACCACTAAACTGAAGTCTGTGCCGTTGTGAAAAGAAACAGCAAATCTAGCATTATGTTATTCAATCAATGACACTAACGGCACTGTCTGTGATCTAACTGGGTGACTCTATCTGACTGGGTGTCAAAAATGGCATTTGGGTTGTAAAAATATCGCCAAACAAATCCATAAGGTTTGCTTTGGGGACATCTGAGCTAACTTGGAGTTAACAATAGGCCGGTTAAACAGCAAGAAATCAGCAACTGCTGCGATCGCCGACCATGGCTAAAACCGACCGAAATCTGAAAACGTAAAGGAGCCAGAAATATTCCAAATCTAACATCCTACCTAAAATCTGTGGTTACCTTCACATCAAAAACCACCTCTATTTGTGTAGGCGTTTAGCCGCAGCACAGCAAATTCACATAAAAACAACTCACAGGACAAGCCAAACTGTTACCGTGGTTGACTAAAAACCACACAACAACGGTGATCATGGTGATGCCCAAATTTTCAGCGAAGGCGCCGGTGTAGAGTGCATTGTGTTGTGCCAACAAGTATAAGCACCACAAATTCACCAGTCTTCCAAAATTATGCACACGTACATTGTAGGCACCAACAGATATAACCAGCACTCACAAGAGTGCAAATACCCACGCCGGCAGTTTCTTGCGAATTGTGACACTGACCTTTGACTTTATGATACGAAAATAAACGGGTTTTCCGGATTCATCACGAAACATTTGTATGTCAAGTTTGTTGATCCTAGCTGCATCGGTTTTTGAGATATTGTGTGGCAAAACAAACAGAGACAAACAGCGGCGAAAACCCTACCCCTGTGACTGCCATCGGCGTGGTAATAAATACCACGTCTTTTAACCATATCTTCAAAATTCATAAATACTGACATTAAAACTAGCTGGTGGTCTAAACAAAACTATCAAAAACAACAATGGCAACAGCAAGCCACAGTATATCGTAACAGTGCCTTGTGTAAGAGTTGGTATTACACTGTTGATATTAGTTGACAACTACTAACTATTCTCTATATATATTCCTGTTTAACTGATCTCGTTCTGTGAGAACTGCTCACGTGTGGGTGCATAATATTAAGCCATGGGTACTGAATTAACGTTTTACATCACAGTTGACACAGAATAGGTCATTTCAGAGACATTCTTCCCCGTCAGTCTATTCATTTAGTACTAAGCATAACACTGAATGTACTCGTGAATTTAAGTTCTCGCTAAGTATAGTTCTGATAATCTTCCCGTTATCCTACCAACAATCATCGTTATTCAGATGTTGCTTAGCAGAGGGAAGGGGCCTAAGATTTTTGCAGGCCAGACAAAAAAAACTGAGAAAAAACAGCAATAAACAACCATTCTATATTACATCGAAACAATCACAATGATCTGCATAACTCTCAACAACAGAATTATAGTATTAACCACTGCAATACAGCAAAGCAACCTAAACTGGGTGCCACAAAACTGCTTTATAAACTAATAACTAAGTAAATTAATTCTTAAGTAGCCTACAATTATATCACAAGCAAACAAACTGATTATGGTCTTATGTCCCACACGACACAAAATAGGTCATATTGGAGACGTTCTTCCCAGCCAATCTCTTGGCTTAGTACTAAAAACTAAATCTAAAACAACAAAAGCAAACATCCATAAAAAAATTATACTACAACACAGAATAAACACAAAAAAACTAAAGCCAGGTTTGGGCACCTCTTACAACCTTTGGCCTGGAAATGGAACGGTCCTATACGCAAAAAGTAGATAAGTATGGAAGTAAATAAGAAAGAAAGATATGCAAACAAACAATTTATATAGGTTGGTTGGTTGGAGTTTAACGGCGCTTTCAACACAATGTAGGTCATATCGCGCCTTTAAGGTAAGATTACATTAGAAATATTAACATTTAATGAATATTAATTCAACAATTTATATAGCGCCAGAATCAACAAATGAATCACAGCCCCAAAGCACATACGGGGCACAAGCAGACAAAACTATGCAGAGCCATTTTGACCGTATTGAGAATCTGTCTAAAGGCATTTACACAGCAGATAATGCCTCACACATACTAATACACCAAAGTCCGTAAAATTGTGCCATTTTATGTTGGAATATAACTGGTTTTTCCTGGAGGATTTTTTTACATTTAAGTAACAACGAAAACAGGAAAGTTTGCTGTATAATTTACTTACTTAACTGGCTGATGACATCATAACTGTCACACTGCAACATTTTGTTTATGGAGTTACTTCATGCATAATAATAATAGTAATAATAACAGTAATACAGTGAAATGTTGAGTCCTGAAAATAAAATTTTACCAGTAATCAAAAACCTGTGGGAATCTAAAGATTTTATGCTAGAAGAATGATAAAAGAATTCTATAACAAACACTGGAAAGATGAATGGTGGACAGCCTTTTTGCTATTAAGTAATAAAATACTGTGATGACTGACTTCGAAATATGCTGTTTTATGTTGTTTTTACCAGGTAGTGTGGAGACACATTTAAGGTGAAGTGGTAAATGTAGCAACTCCTGTGATTTCTTTCCTGTTTTCAATGGTACAAAAAGAGTAAAATACACAAAGAATCATCATGAGAGTTATAATCTGAATTAAAGTGACACGTTTTTATGGACCACAGTGTATTTCACAGAGACGGCCTTCTGCCATTCCAGTGTTCTACATTTTGCTGTCCTCAGTATAATTATCACCAACAAGTATTATTATTAGCAGCCCTATTGTTTTTGTAGTCTACAAAAACAATAGGGCTGTTCAGTATGGCATACACATAAAAGAAATGTGTGAATGGTGGACAAAAATGGTATTTTAATAGCTGCATAAAACCACATCAATAGCATACAAAACCAAAAAAACGAGAAGCAGATCAGCTTACATGTAGCTTGTAAACGTCATGTCTGGCATAAGCAGAATCACAACACAATGCAGCAAATTCAGCCATCAAACCAGCTAGCATTGAAATCATACAAGTTCACGATTCAATCTCAATACATGTTTATGCATTGCAAGGAACGACATACTTGTATATAGGGAGCAAAGCAAAACTCAGAAAATCGCTTTCATACTAACCATCGAGATAGCAATGCTGAAGCAGTCTCAAAAATCGACACTGTATATCAAAGGTAAGCAATAAGAAGACCTTTTTCATGCACAGTATTCTGCATACAGAACTACTGGCAATCAGATCATCAACTTTCAGGAAACCCAGATGTCACAGTAATGCAATTTTACTAGCTCTCAAGAAAAAGATGGCATCTGAAAGATATTAACCCAGACTTGGGTAAATCGCCGAGCACATTATTAACAGCTCTGCCACCTTATCAAACAATAAATAAAGAAATTAAAACATAAACACACCCAGTTTTTGGAAATTGGCCTACATTTCCACAGTTATTCCAGGTTTATCTGGGACGACTTGATCAGGTTTTTACAAATATGACACCACTTCTATGTACCCTAAAGAAACTAAACCAAAAATTACAACATTTTACATCAGAAATGTTACTGTGTACACAGGCAAAACTTAATTACTGGCTAAATTTTAAATTAAGTGTACTGCAAATCCTGGTATTAACTATCACTGCAGAAAACACAATATTTACAAAGACTGGCTGCCACTAAATACGCAGCAAGGACAGAAACATGGCATGCATTCAACTGCCAGTTTCAAAATCGTGCCTAATGATGTTCATTTTACTATCAGCTGAACTCCAACAATGTGGCGTCACTCAATGTGAGGATGTTGATCCACATGACCACCACCCCTCAGTGATGCCAACAGTGCTACAACATAAAGAAATGAGATGGCAAGCAATGAAAACGTTGACGTGCCGTTGAAATATCCACGGTAGACCACGCGTGCATACCACAGTGCAACAAGCAGCGTGCCAAACAGAGGAAACATCAATAAGCTGACGTCAAAGTGGAAGCCTACGTTCTGTCTATCATCGGCTTGTGGGGTAACAGCTCGAGCTGGTGTCACCAGACAGTGCAGGACGGCACCTGAGAATGAAATACGATGTGAACGCAATGTGGAAGTCTCGTCTTTCAGCTCTTGACCTCCAGCAATAAACCGAACCACCAAGTTTCCTGCCAATTCTGATGCAAAGTGACTCCTACATATTAGAAATCACAAAACCAAAACTTGTGCTACTAATAACCATGACAGCACTGTAATGATAAAAGAACAGTAGAACAGCAGCCATTAAACGAATGCAGAATTCATGTTCACTCTTCAAGAACTGCATCTGCAGTATTAAGTAAGACTGACTAACGGAGTTAAGGTTTTACATCCCACCTGACACATAATAGATCATTTCAGGTATGTTCTTCCTAAAACTGAAAAACTAAATCTAACACAACAAGCACTATTGTGTTCTATCGAACTCGGGTCTATCAAATGCAACCTCGAAACGGCCGAAATTCGTAGAAAAACGTGGCAACTACTGTCGTGACACTGCCAAAACTGGAATTCGCACACCTCTAAAATCGGATATCTACTTCCGGTTTGTCACAAAAACAATAGTTGACTATCCGACGACATTTCGGAGCCGCACACAAATTTTTGTCATATTAGGCAAAGAAATGCATGCGTAATCGTTTAAGAACGAATGAAACCGAAAACGAAATTTTCACCTCTCTAAAATCCTAATTCTATTTCCGGTTTCTTTGACCACCTAGTACTAAGTCAACGTTGATTAGTTTTCACTCAGGTCGGATTTTTGCGACAATCCATGCATAAATATGTCCGCCACAATTGCGAAACTGCCAAAATCGGAATTCGCACACCTCTAAAATTGTACGTCTACTTCCAGTTTGTCTTATAAACAACAGTCATATAGCCGACCACATTTCCGAGCTGTACGCAGAGTTTTATGGAAAATGTTAAAGAATTGCGTACGTAATCGTTCTAGACCGGATGAAATCGACACCGAAACCGAAATTTGCACCTCTCTAAAATCCGAATTCTATTTCCGGTTTCGTTGACCACCGAGTACGAAGTCAATGCTGAGTAGTTATATCTCAGTTCGAGTTTTTGTGACGATCCGTGGGTGAAAATAGGACCACCACAATCACAAAACTGCCAAAATTGGATTTTTCACACCTCTAAAATCGGTAATCTACTTCCGGTTTGTCTCAGCAACAACAGGCATCTAGCCAACCATATTTCCGAGTCGTACGCAAAGTTTTATGGAAAATGGTAAAGATTGCATATGTAATCATTATAAACACGATGAAATCGATACCGAAACCGAAATTTGCACCTCTCTAAAATCCTAATTCTATTTCCGGTTTCGTTGACCACCAAGTACAAAGTCAATGCTGATTAGTTATATCTCATTTGGGGTTTTTGTGACAATCCGTGGGAAAATATGTCCATCACATTCGCAAAACTGCCAAAATCGGACTTTGCACATCTCTAAAATCGGTAAACTACTTCCGGTTTGTCCGAGAAACAATAGCGTTCGAAACAACCACATTTCTGAGTGGCATGCAAAATTTGGTGAAAATCGGTAAAGAATTGCGGACGTAATCGTTCGACAACCGCTCGGTGGACAGACACACACACACCCGCGGACAGAAACCAAAGTGATTAGATAGTCTGTCAAAATTGCATTTGACAGACAATAAAAGCAAACCTGCATCCACAGACAAAAAATGTGCTATAACACAGAATAAACACAAAAATTAAAGCCAAGTTTGGTCGCCTCTTACAGCCTCCGGCCTGGAAATGAAATGGGCCTACTCTTAAGGAAGTAAATAAGTAAGGAAGTAAGTTGGTTAGTTGGAAGATTAACGTCCCTTCTCAGCACAAAAAAGGTTATATCAGGATCAAAGTCTTGGGTGGAGATTTAGTTCTGCCAATTTAAGGATGGCCAATGATACAGTAACCTCCCGACCTCATTGCTTTTTGTTCAGTGATGACTCAGAATGGGAAAGGATAGGGGAGGCTCATTTAAGTTATAATGCTAGCGAGTAGCGACTACAACAAATATGTATATAGTGCCAGAATCAACAAATGATCGCTATCGGTATTGGTAACCTGTGGCCGATATATCAGGTATCGGGCGCCAGCATGGTATTGGTCTAACTCTAGCCCTGGAGCCCATATGGGGCAGTATCAAGTTAAAATTAAGTTCAGTTCATTCATCATTGACTTTATGCAACAAGAAAACAATATCTACTGTACTCATCTCATTGTCTGATATTTGTACATGATCTAATATGTGTAAATGTACATTACATCACAGAATGTATGAACAATCATACCGCTTAAAATGACCAATGGTGTCATCGGGATTGGCAAAGACTGCTTTCTGGCGACCATCGACAAACTGGAGTCGAACCTGTATTGAGTTAGGAGGTGTATTACCAGTGACAGCTGTCGTTGCTGCACTCAGAAAAGATAAGGCAGATTCAGAGCAGTTTGTATTAGATTCGCTGGTTGATGCTGACTCGCACTTTAATGAACTACCAGTAGCTGCTTCGCTTTCATGCAAGCATTTTTGTTCACCATCGCTGCTCTGATGATTATCCACATCAACATCATGCAAACCTTCAGGCTTAATGTCATTGGCAGCTGCACCCGACACAAGTAAAGAATCACCTGCTGAGTGGGCTTCAGCAGCACTGGCTGACGAGAGCGATTGGATATCTACATCAGTATCATCAGCAAAAAGGAAATGAACTGTAATATCCCGAACACGTCGAAACAGCTCACCAAAATGTTCTCTGTCAATTGTGACAACAGAATTGTGTGTTCTAACATCCACATGCGAAAATGTCCAGGCAACAATAACAATTGCAAGAAGAAGCAAGCACGTAGCTAATACAGTCACCTCATCACCAATACCTTCAATCAATGACATTCTGGATGCTGTTTAGTATTCAGTAGAAAGTCTTCCACCTATAACAGACAAACCAACCAACATCATAAAATACCACTGAAGTCTTTGAGTACCATCAACAAAGACAACAATCACAATTTAAACAGCCTCAAAGTAACATAACCACAAAGAGAAAAAGTGTGTTAAATCTATGCAGTATATGTAACTTCTTACAGTCTTTACATGATCTCATAACATCGATCTTTCACCTCATGAAACAAGATACGAACTGTACAATTGCAAACTGGAATTGCAATTTGTATAATCAAATAACCAATTTTCATATACCATTGCCAGTGGACTGTCAGGATCGAAGACAAACAGAGGACAAGCTTAGTTACTTACACTGACATCTAGGACCCGATTCTCAAAAGTTCATAAGTCAAACTCAAAGCATACGCTTACAGCTTTTCTTCAGAATAAATTCTTCAGAAAATTTTACGAAAACCAAAAAAAAACCTGTTCATGAGTCAGGAAGTTTAACATTTTGTTAACTATTTCCTAAAAACAATTCTCAAAATATTTTCATAGCATTTCTAATTTTTTTAAACATCAAATACAGTTCTTCTTGATGTCATATCAGTCTCATCAGCACAGCATATGCTGTGTGCCCATGCTGTTGTATAGAAGATTAAATGTTGAAATAGTTAATTACATTTAATTATGCCCAGCATCATGTGTGCTTTATTAATCGTAGCACGAATATGTGTTTAAAGAATCATTTTTTCATCATACCATACATCAAGATCTAACACTTTATTACCACTTCCTAGTGGAATCATACAGTTATTGCAATCATGAATATGATTTATCAGCAGATCTCACAAAAGAAAATCGTCGGTAAAACGTACACATGACAGCGGCATCGCAATGCTTGCCGGACGGTCTAAGTTAGGGAAGGGAAGTATTAACAAACATTTATGTTTGATATGTCACAATCTAGCCTTCATAATTCATCAGAGTAAATGTGCCATGCTTTTAAGTACAATTTTGTAGTAGACTATACACAATCAAGGCAATTGCAGATGCCAACCTAGACTTTTCTACTGCAGTAGACATTCACATGCCAGAACACAGCTTAATTTCACTCTGGATGATTTCTGTATTTCGTCAAAGAACTCATGGTCAGCTTGTGACAAAACCAGGATTCTTTTGGCACCACCATTTAAAGACAACATTAGTAAGAGAGACTATCTCATTCTAAAAGATGCTCTCTTCAGTTTTATTAACAACACTGACAGGAAACTATGAGGATATACTGCTACTTACTGCTATTTACTTCCATTACTTCCTCAACCAACTACAACAAACGTTGATTTCACCTATGTTCGTGTCAAGTGTTACGATTGTACCCATTGGTGTTTTTATAAGTGACGTTTCTACCAGTTTGGAACTCTGCTCGTATTGGCAGTACAAGAAACCAAGAAGAAGAAGACTTGTTCTGGAAGATGACAAAAGATCATCATTGTGCCCATTCTCCATTACCCCTTGTTAAATCTTGTATAACACTACCTCAGACCCAAAGGGCACACATATGAACTCCCTAAGTGTGATTCAGAGGTGTATAAAAAGTCATTTGTACCCCATTGCCTCTTTCGGTATATGTGACTTTTACTTGCATTTTGTATGGTATTTGTGTTTTTATATTTTACTTTCATTGTCACATCTCAACTGTAAATGTACGTTTGATTTTGATACGTGTTTTATTAAAGATCAATCAATCAATCAATCAATTCTTCTTCAAATTCTTTTACGGCCTCTGCGTGCCAATTTCCAACAATGTAGATATCCCTTTGTAGAATCTGATACAAGATGCAATAACACGTAGATATGATCCATAGTGATGATTTCAGTGATGGAGACTTGAAAGTATTTAACAGCTCAGTAATAACTGGAATAATGGAAAGATACAATAATAATCAATCAAGTCACAAATCCTATATTCATAGCAGTGTCGTGAAGTCCATATGTACGATTTGGAAATTAGTCTTCTATAAGGAACCATATCAAAAGCGTTTACAAAATAAATCTGTATAAGTACAGTCTTTAGCGCAATTCCTGACACAATTGCCTACGTAAAACACTGCTTTATTATAAACAAATCTTATTTTATTTATTACTCCACGACAGTAAACAAAATAATGACGTCATTATCACTCGGTCAGCAGTAAATCCGGAAGCAACCGATATAGTAATGCTTGCGTTCTAGGGGCACTGTGCTGCATATTTCACTCCTCTTCAGTACAGCTCGGAGTCGGAGCCTTTGAGTAATTTATCTTAATCTCTCATCATTTAAGCAGGTAGCACTTGTAAGTGAGTAAAGACAATTTATGAACGCGCACAATGGTCAGCGGAGGCCGAATCTTCTTCTTGGCAATAATGCCCTCAACTTCAATCAGGTGAGGACTCCGATCTAAGGTGCAAGAAGGAAGGAGCTAAAGGGTTCAGCTGGCAGCTGAAAAAAAATCAGTTTTTAGATGACGGCGGAAATTAAGTAGTTCGGCAAGTGACAGAACTGGGCTACCATGTAGGACAGACCTAACGATCTCACATTGACTGAAACTGTTAACTGTTTAATCGTCCAGCGCCCCCAGTAATGTGGTGAGCAACCTCACCAAGAGATGGCTAGCTACGGCACTGGCACCCCCAGCAATGTGGACCACATTGCTGGGGGTGCTGGTCCTGGACGATTAAACAGTTTCAGTCAAGGTTCTGGCGTCGGCCCCATGCTTTATATTGGGCGTGTTCTGAAATACGCTCTAGAGTGCTTCCAAGTGCTACTGTGCCGTTCTTTTATCATAAAACAAACGGCACAGTAGCACTTCGAAGCACTTCGAAGCAGCTGGAGCGTATTTCAGAACACGCCTATTATCATGGAGGGTGACCTCAAAGCAGTTTCTAGCAATAATCTCCTCTTTAAATATGGTGACGATGTCGAGTGGTCGAGCAGGCTGAAACGGTGCAGAATAACGCCGTACGATAACGACACCAATCTTTTAGTACCAGAGATTACCGATGTAGACATTAAGGATGAGTTTAATAATGTACTAAAGTGGGCTGCTGATAACTGTATGACTGTTATCTTTTCTAAAACTAAAGAAATTGTTTTTCATAGACCCTCAGCACGTTATTCGCTACCTTCTGTTATAACTGGCATTGAACAGGTCGTAACTTGTATCCGCTAAGTTGCTCGGAGTAAGTAAGTAAGTATCTTCCTTTCATAACCTTAAATTTGACGAGCATGTTAAAAACATCCTCACAATATGTAATCAACGTAGTTATCTGCTTAAGTGTCTGAAGGGCCAAGGCCTATACCCTCTAGAGAACTTCATACTGTTTTTTGTGCCCTGATTGTTTCGCGCATTTTGTATGCCCTTCCAGACTGGGGTGGTTTTTTGACTGCTGACCTGATTGGCAAAATTGATGCTTATTTGTGTAAAGCCCTTCGATGGGGTTATAATGGCAATGTTAAATTGTTGTCTGAATTACTTCATGATGCAGATATGAAGTTGTTTAGAAGTATGTTGCGGAGCACGCACTGTATTCATCAGTTACTTCCACCATTGAAGTTTATCCCAATGAAACTCCGAACTTCACATTGTGCTTTTAACTTTGTTCTCCCCTATTGCCATTATAGTCTCTACAAACATTTATTTGTTTTACGATGTATATTTGATGGAGCATACTGACTGTCAAGCTGTCAAGCTGCTTGTGTTTGTTGCTTGTGTTTGTTGCTTCTGCTTCTATTTACTGGTATTGTTTGTTCGGTTTCTTTTC
>Ga0209780_1002655_pt1 | contig 12844 bp, 4 predicted proteins | sample WorMetexBAHAMAS2_FD_187384 | JGI IMG/M metagenome (GOLD analysis project Ga0209780, IMG submission 187384) | Marine gutless worms symbiont microbial communities from Max Planck institute for Marine Microbiology, Germany - Inanidrilus exumae... | ecosystem: Host-associated > Annelida > Digestive... | reverse complement strand
CTGCAGACGTATTTCCACATTCAGGTGTCACCGGATGACAAGTTCTTCTACTGTGGCACAACAACCGGTGACATTCTTGCCATCAACATGGTCTCGAACACGTTCCAGCTGGTTGGACCTGAGAAGGACCGCTTCAGCCAGGGTGTCACCAGTCTTGTCAGTCTTCCTTCTGGAGAGTTTATTGTCGGAGCCGGCGACGGAACGATCTGTGTCGTCGGCGGCGTGGAAAACCGCTTCAAGCGAACTAAGTAAGTAACTGGACCACGCAATATTTTACCCAAAAGAACTAGAAAGCGCTTAGTTGAGGTTGAACCGACCATATTTTGGCCCATCGAAAACTCATGCAGCAGAAGGGATCATTCAGTATTCCAGGTAAACGCAAATAGTATTCTGAAAATTTCTGGCCGCAGGCGATGCGGCCTGTCGGCCGCAAAGGGGGCGGTGAGATTGCACAACGCGGGCGAAGTCTGATATATACGATTGCCTTGTTACCATTGTCTTTAATTTACTTTTGCCAAATATTTCTTCTTTAGTGTGAACTAAATCGTCACCAGTTTCTGTGTGAAGTTTTCATGTTTACATAAACTCGCATGTATTTTGTATTGTTTCAACTTCGCTTGTATCGAGCATTAGTTAAATACTGAACAGTGTTTTATTGCCGGTTTTTTGTAAACGTTTTAAATTTCTGTGTTAATTTTAGAAAGCAGCAACAAGTGGCGGGAGCAGTCACATCTCTAGCTATTAAAGGACAACAAGTATGCCATATATTTTTCGACACTGTCTTTTTTAATTCTTAGGCCGCTTTTAATTCTTAGGCCGCATCACATGATACATTGCATAAGATGTGGGCTATTGATGCAGACGGAGTAGCGTGGTCGGTAAGTGTGTCTGTGCGCTTCTCTGTGTGTCTGTTTGTCTGTTAGTCTCGTTCATGATCCCTTAAAAACGGCTGAACCGATCGAGATGCCGTTTGTGGGTGACTCGGGTGGACCCAAAGGAACCACTTATTAGATGGGGTCAAGATCCCCTAAGAGGAAGGGGCAATCTTGGGGGTTGTCCGGCCCATCGAAAAGCACTGGAATGTTGCGTCGACAAAGTCGACTGTTGTTTTGACACCGTTGCTGTTTCTGGCACGTCCACATTTCAACAGATTTTCTGTACGTGTTACCTGTGGCCGTGGCTCGGTCTTCATCTGAGGCTCTGATGGCAACGCGAGACAACAGTACAATACGTTATGTACTTCCGGTTTTATGGATGACGTTGTGTTTTCACGTATTGGAGCGAATGGGCCAGAACCAAAGACGAGACGTACGATTCGTCTATTTTGCCAAGTGGCGAGGGTGCGAAGTCTGCCGTCTCCGACTGCATCCCGCTATTATTATTGAAATCTATTATTATTATTATTATTATTATTATTATTGAAATCTGTGGAGTTGGACTGTGAGTTGATGGAGTCGACTGTGGTGTTCTGCAGATGTGGGTCGGGACGTCACAGAGCAATGTCTACAAGGTGAGCGTTGGAGACTTGAAGGCTCAGCTGGTGACCACCTGCCATTACGACTGCATCAATGACGTCACCTACCCGCAGTAAGGACTCCCAGTGGACGATCCGGTCTCGTAACCCATGGGATTTTCATGGGGAAATAAACATGTGAAAATTTCTGTGAGGACATCATGGGGGATCCCGTATGAAATACTCCATGGATTTTCCCTGCAGATAGATGCCAGTTTTATAATTCAAACTCCATGGAGACTCATTGGGATTTCATGTGGAATTCTACACGGAATTACCATAGACCACGACGTTTTCTACGGTAATTCCACGCGGGCCAAAACATATGTAAACTCCGTGGAGACTTCATAGTATCCCATGGAGTCCCCATGGAAAATTTCTCGTGTTTATTTTTCCATGGAAATTCCATGGGGTATGAAACCGGGGCCGCTGTTCTGTAGGATCGCTAGCTGAGCGTTTCGTCCGTTAGATCAAAGATGTGTAATTTATTGTCGCGTACACGTTTCTGTTACAGTTGTTTGCGTTTGGTTATGAACTGAAATCTATTACCGAAAGTCAACTGTTTTCACGTTTTCGTGAATCGTAAATATTCAGAAAATACAAAATACAACAAGTGGTCAAAGAATTTTGACAACAGGCCGCATCGCAGGGGAAGGATTTTTACGGGGGGGGGGAGCTAATGTGACTGGCCAGTCTGAAGCAAAGCAGTCGGCTGCAGCAGTCGCGCTGATGCCGTTATTGATTTTTTGCTGCGTATACCGCAGCAGTGACTCATAATAATTTTCAGTGGGCCGGCATCCCTAAAAATTGCCCATTCCATTGGTGGATCTGGACCTCCAACTAATACATGGTTCCTTCAACTTCCTTGGGTCATGTTTTTATAACAGTCTACTCTGCAATCGGCATCTCGATCGGTTGTCGTTTTTGCGGAACTCACGAACGTGACAAACAGACAGACACAGATAGAGAGAGAGAGACCACGCTACTCCGTCTGTAGCAATCGGCCGCATCTATAGCTATTGCTGCAAATCGGTCTTAAAATACGAAAATCAGATCAAAATGAAATCAAATAAACATTTATATAGCGCCATACGTCGCACGCGAATCAGAGGCGCTGCGTGACGATGACAAGACGAGATGGCATACTGTCCATAGGGTAGACTATATTCAGTCTTGAATCTACTTTTAAAGATGCTAACAAGTTCAGCTTCTCTACAATTTTCAGACAGTGAATTCCAGACAGTAGGTGCGCTAACGCAGAATGCTTTCGTCGACAAAGCTAACGACAACTTAGGAACAGTCAGTAAGTTTTTATTTGAAGATCTCAGTTCGCGAACAAGGCTGTATAACTGTCGAGCGGTGACGCCAGGTAAGAAGGAGTGCCCGTCGATTTCGTCTTGTGCGTCAACAGTTCCAGTTTGTAAACGATCCTTTGACGCACCGGCAATCAATGGAGCCCGAAACGTAGTTCGATGGCATTGGCGGACCGCGGAGAACGACAGACTACCCTGGCCAGCTCATTCTGAGCGACCTGGAACCTGTTCAGGTACTGGACCGATGTACCGCGCAGTAGAGAGTTACAGTAATCAAGTCGAGCTGATACGATGCCGTTAGATATCATCTTAACCACTTCAAGTGTCAGCAGTGGTATGGCAAATAAAACAAACCAGAAGCTAAAATAACCAGTAGGAAGACTTATAAACGGACTTGCAACGAATTCTATTAATTATCAATTATCACTAATAAAAAGTCGACAATGCGCTTTCCATCGAGCCATAGATGAACCCTGTGCGTTACCCCTAAGTCCCCCAAAGGGTGGCTCAAAACGAGAGTTTTTACATTTGGCGTTGACTTTCATTTCTTCGTTGCAGGTAATCGTAGACACTTCAAATTCGGTATATGGGTTGAACATAGCAAGTCCCAGCCTACAGATGACAAACAGTCTCTGAAATGGGCGTTGTCACGTCACTTGACCCATTTTTAATTTTTAGTCCCCCTAAGATATCTCTGGAACGGCTTAAGCTAGAGACTTCAAATTTGGTGTGCATGTAAGTAAGTAAGTAAGTGAGTGAGAAAGAAAATTTTTAGTCGGCGCCCTCAGGGCGCCGCGGCCCTGCTACCCAAACATAAACGTTTTAAGCGATCGTTTAAATTGTCCGAAGGTGATGTCTGGTTGCCGAAGCTGTTCAGGCAAACTGTTCCACAGCGTTGGTCCGGCAGTGGCGAAACAGCGGTCCCGAACTGATTACGTGACTGGTTGCGTGCTCTGCACAGCGGTTGCAGTGAATTGGTGGCCACCTGTTCAGCCCAAGACATTCGTCTCTGGAATGCCAAGAAAGGTCAGGAACTGCTTCGGATCACTGTTCCCAACATGGTCTGCAACGCCATCGCCATCATGTCTGACGGCCGGAGCATTGTCAGCGGTGTGTTGCAGTATGGTTTAGTTACATGAAAATTAGTATGTACACGGTGTCTCAAAAGATTTTTGAGCAAGTGTCTTGTTACCCACTCCGACGGTAGTCGCGGGAGATAAGGTTTTCATTTTTGTTTGTCTGCGTGTCTGTCTGTTTTTTTCTGCTCGACGTCTCAAACGCCGATGCAGCTAGGATCACCAAACTTGACACAGAAATGTTCCAAGATGAGTCCTGGATACCCGTTTATTTTGGGGTCAAAAGGTCAAAGGTCAACGTCATGAGTCATAAAAACATTGTCGGCATGAGTCTTTGCATCTTGTGGTAGCTGGATTCTTTTAGTTTTGTTGGATCAAATGTAGACTGATTTTCAAGAGTCGTTTGCTGTAAGATTCCAAATTAAATTTTGTACAAAAAGTTATATGATTTTCTACGTCGCCTTAAGTATATTTCTGCACTACCTTGACACTTGAAAATTACAATCGTGCCTACTTCAGCAGCAACTTTTCATGTGAAACCTTGTAATTCATTTTACCAGATATATGGCCGTCTATAACAGCCCAGATCTGAATCCTACAAGGTCTTGTCCGCGGAGGCAGTCCGGGAAGAAGTGAAAAAAACTACTGTAATGCGGCGGTCGGGAATCGAACTCACGGCCTTCGAGTCGCAAGTCCAACGCTCTCACCGAGTCACCCATTGGGCCTCGTTTAATATCGCCGGTTGAACTTTCGCGCAGGCTGGGACGACGGACGTATCCGGGCCTATTATCCGGAGTCCGGACGTCCGTTCTACGTGATGGACAACGCGTACGGCGGATCGGTGACGGCGCTCGAGACACTGTCCGACTGTCGTCACGTGATCAGCGGAAGTAATCTCGGTCACGTGGTCGTCTGGGAGGTCCCGGATATTGGTGCCGAGAGCAAGTCGGGACCGCTGCACGTGACCCGTCACTTCCTACTCAAGGAGCACAAGGCGGCGGTGACGTGCATCAAGGCGCGAAGGTCCGACAGCGAATGCGTCACTTCGAGCACCGACGGATCTTGCATCGTCTGGGACCTCCAGTGAGCAACCTCATGTCTCTCTACCACGCCCGCGAAAATATTGGGGTCAGAAAGCATGGGCTGGAACGGGGAAGAGAGCGGAAGGGAGTGGCCCCCTCCCGCGGATAGGGTCCGAGGGTAGCACTGCCGGGAATTTTTTTAAAATGTTTGGTCAAAATCCTGCATTTTGGTTCGTTTTAGTTTGTGTGGAATACCCACAATACAGTATTCGGCATTTCGGCTTGAAGCGCTCGACTATCTGTGCACAAGTTGTTTACTTCGACGAGGCCTAGTGTCGCGTGACTCAATAGTCGACGGTGATTGGCTGCGTGCGACTGAGTGATGTAAGCGTTATTTGTCGTGTTGTCAACCCGCGTCGAACGTCGCCGAAAATTTGGGAAGGTTTCTTGTACGAAGTGTACAGGGCAGGGAATGACCTCGAATTGATTCCAACAGTACAAAGGAAACTAGAAATCCCGTAGAGGGTTATTTTGGTGGTGAATTTCCGGCGATCTGTAATTATTGCGGAGTTATGGCGGCTTGAAGTAGCAAGCCGTTAAAAATTGTTGAGAAATTTTGCGTTATTTTGAAAAAACGACCCCTTACGGTGTAATTTTCAAAATTATGTTTCAAAAGTTATCATCGCGACACCGATCGACGTGTTATGTTCAAATATTGTGAAATCGGGCCGACCGGAAATCGGTGAAATCGTGCGTTGCTTACCTTGCAAAAAAGCAAAATTTCGCCTGGCTCTCCAGCTGTCGCTACAGCGCAGATCGCACCCAAAATTTGCCAGGGCCAGGCGCCGACAATGTACTTAGGGTCGCCAGTTTATCACACTGAGCGTCCACCTAAGTTAACAACATTTGTAACGGTTAACGTGCAGTTGCGAAATTTTTTTAAGTCCAGAGTTTGGGACAAAGTTCCAGAGGGAGGTACCTTGTTTTTGAAGATATCCGAGTTGTCTTCCAGTATACAGCGTAGGACATATTACGCCTTGTAGTGACGAATGTTGTAAAAAAAATGTCACAAACGGAAGTAAAAAAACGAAAAACGGTATTCGAATACTGCAAACAGTATTCATACATTTTTAGTATACAAAATATTCAAATATTCGGTTGCAACCCCACTTTCTACATCACTGGCACATGCAGCGTTTATATGCCCGTCTGTTTGCGCGTTTGTTGGTTTGTTTGTCCTCGCGATATCTCGCAAATCGATGCATCCAGATCATCGAACGTGACATAGACATGGTCGGTGGTCCACCATGAGTCCTAGAGACTTATTTATTTTGGGGGTGAAACGGTCAAATGTCAAGGTCACGCGGCACAAAACACACCATTGTCGATCTTCAGAAGGACCAGAAGGAACACAATATTACGTTTGCTGCTGGGTTTTCCATTCGTCGCGTTCGCGCGGCCGACGCTGCTGACCGCCGGTGTTTCCGTGCGTGGAGTTTTTCGCAGTCAGCCGGCGCCGGCGTGGGTCTTTGCACTCTTGTGAGTGCTGGCTTCTGTTAGTTATAGACGCGGTCGATGTGCCAGGGCTCGGTGCCGTCGTCAGATGATGCGAATGAACACGCTGTTCAAGTACGTGTGCTATCACCCGCTGGAACACCAGCTGCTGACCACGGGCACCGACCGCAAGCTCGGCTACTGGGAGACCCTCGACGGGTCGATGGTCCGCGAACTGGACGGCTCGATAACCGGAAGTGTCAACGCGCTGGACGTGTCCGCCGACGGACTCTACTTCGTCTGCGGCGGGGATGACAAGATGGTCAAGGTAATTCTTAACATATCATCAGTGCCCGCGGCAGTAACAATAACAATAATAAATGGCGAAGTCGGGTGTGGACGGGAAATGGTCGAGGTAATGCTTAATATCTCTTCAGTGGCGGCCGGAGTACGTGAAGAGGATGCATTCGGGCCGAGTAATAATAATAAATGGCGACGTTGGGTGTGAACGGGAATGGTCAAGGTAATACTAACCGTCTCATCTCACCTGCAAGTATTCCAGTCTTTATGAGTAACAAGAGTATTGGTTTTGGGCTGTGTAATAACAATAAATGCCGACGGTGGGTTTGGACGGTAGCAAGGATTCTACTGTTTAGAAAGTACCAAAAAGAGATGCAAGTTTTCCGCTCCGTTCAATGTCCAACAGCCAGGCCAGGGAATGACTTTGAATTGATAGCTGGACGACAACTCTTAAACGAGATGACCTTTATTATAGATATTTAGTGTATTGGTTCATCTGGACTTTATCTAGATCATGTTCAAAAGTGAAAGTGATAGGTCAAAGTTCGCGGTCATTGGAGGAAAACAACAGCTGCGGTTATACTCGACCGTGACGGAAAATCGTGTCTGAATCGGAAACTGTAAGTAAGCAGTCAAATTCACGGTCGGCTAAGATGTTGCTGAAGTGGTCGCTGCGACCTCGAGTGAGGTGTTGTCTGCGTGTTGTGAGCAGGTTTGGCTATACGAGGAAGGAACGATGACGCACATTGGCCTTGGCCACAGCGCTCCGATCATCGGAGTCAAGATCAGCCCGGACGAGTGTCACGTGATCAGCGTCAGTGCTGACGGCGCCATTCTGCGCTGGGCGTTTCCACATCGTCCCAACTTGGAGTAGTTGTCACAGTCTGCTCTGCCAACATTCACACTGTCGGCCTCGCAATCGACCAACTCGCCGTTGTGTTGCGTGGTGGCGCTGCGGTAGGGCGTTGCACTTGCGATTGACAGGTCGCAGTTTCAATTCCCAGCCGGTCCGCTTTCATGTAACGTAGGTCAACTTAGCCTTGCATCCCTCTGGGGTCGCTAAATCGAGTACCTGCTTCGGCTGGGGGTAAAGGTGGGATTCTCGCCTCTGCCGGGTGGCAGGTAACACTGTGTGATCCCATATGGCATGTGAGTTTCCCTTAGCGGTGAGGCTAAGTTGTTGCTAACTGCTATACACTGTTTACTTTACTTTACTTCATACGCAGACGTAACAAGTGCATGGTCAATGAATTTTGGCAAAAGGCCGCATCGCCGTATTGTCACCGCTCGCGGCGGCGAATGGATTCGTCCGACCTTGACCCCATCTGATACGTGGTTTCTTGGTCAGCCCTCAAATGGCATATCGATTACAATCGGCTTTTGCATATACCGCAGCAAAGTCTCCGAGTGCTTTTCAGTGGGGGAGGACAACCCCGAAATTGCCCCTTCCTTTCGGGATGTCTGGACTTCCATCTAATACATTTTTCCTTGGGCCCACCCAAGTCAGCGCCCAAATGCCATCTCGATCAGTTCACACGTTTTTGCATAGCTCATCCGTATGCCCAATTACATACAGATACACACACACACACACACACACACACACTGACCACGCTACGTGCGGCATCTGTCGCAACATGCCGCGTCTATGCAATGCATGCGATGCTGACTAAAATCATTCAAGTTCAGACAAAATTACGTTAAAACGTAAAAAATCATTTTAAAAACTTCCACACTGTGGTCCACGAAATTTGCCACCCTTATTATTTTTTGAATAACTCAATCAAAAGTTAATTGATTTAACAAGGCGTCGCCCCAATGGGACGAAACTCTACTGGCCCGCCGTGGAGTGTTACAGACGATGACGACCACAGACGCCGCAGAGCATCACTAGTCTGGACCCCCTACACTATGTGTAGGCGGGCCGATAATAATGCTGGTACGCATCCGTGTAATTTGTGCTTATATGTGAATTAAATATAATGTCATTTCAGTATGTCAATGAAAATGGCAAAAGCAAAAGTGGCCATTGAAATTTTTAAACACCATGAAATTTATAGACATTTCACATATGAAAACTTGATGCGACAAACACTGACATCTCCAGTTATACTTACTACTCGATGTGGCGTGTGTGCAAATAGACCTAGGCCTGCGAATAATAATATAATGTAATATATGGTTATTGTTTTTGATTAGCTGTAGTGACATGTTACTCTATCAGAAAATATATCGAAAAAGCATAGAACACTGCGAGTAGGCCTATACACTGAACATAACGTCTCAAAAAACAACACCGCAGCGTATTCTTATGGCTCTAGTTTTGATCTCAAAGTCCTCGGTGAAATTGAGTTGTGGTCACCCAAAAGGCGTGCGAAATATGCACGTGGCGTAGGAAAAATTTCCGATTTTTTAAACAAATAATTCACCATTTCCCAGGCAGCGACGCATGCATGATAGGGACGATGTTACTACAGATCAATCAATCAATCAATCAATAATTTATTAATACGGGTGACACACCGCAGCCGTTGAACACAATAGGCAATAAAACAGCGACAATAAAACATACGGCAATGAATGCCCAAAGTTAAAAGTCAAAAAACAGCTACACACATACACTGGATGTGATAGCCTGTATGACCTAACGAAAAGTGCCGTTTTTGATGACACTGAGTGACCTTGAATGAATGTCATTCACTCATTGTGAGTCTTTTTAAATGCGATCATTAGTACATTTCTGCTACGTTTGACAAGACCAGCTGTTACAGTACGTCGACGTTCGAACGGTCCGGCCCCACTACATCTGAGCTCAGCTTTTTGTTACGCTAGCGGAAAGCGTAATGTTTTGGTCTAGCCTACATCCGTCCGTCCGTGTGTGCCGTTTATTTGATAACGTCAATAGGGCGCGCGGGGTTTTTTTCTAACCTTAGCAGAGCACGCGGCGCATACTCAACGTGACTCACCAGGGGTCAGCACGCGACACGGTCAGAGTACTAGGAGGATATTTTAATGTTGCCCATTTTTAAAAGTGTCCAATGTAATTTGGCAAAAGGCCGCATCGGCGTCCTGCCACCCCTGGCGGCGGCAAATGCATTCGTCTGCCGCGTGCTCTGGGCAGGCACATTTGCCCGTGGCGGCAGGCGAACAATGCACAATGAACTCATGCGTAGATATGTCACAGTGGGCTGGCATATGTCCCCTCAAATGTGTCCCTTCCCGTGGGGGATGTGGACCCTCATCTAGTATAATGGTTCCTTCAGTCCACATGAGTCAGCCCCCAAACGGCATCTCGATCTGTTCAGCCGTTTTTTTCTCAGCTCGCCCGTATGCCCGACACACAGACACACCGATCATGCTACGTGCGACATCTGTAGCAGTAGCCGCATCTATGCACTGCTTGCAGACGATGCGGCCAGTGCTCGAATTACTGCGGGGACGGGGGATTCCGCCCCCCCCCCCACCGCGGTTGTGGACCCCCATGTAATACACGGCGTTGAAGTCTCGGCGCTTTCGGCACCTCGGTGTTGTCCCTCACTGCGTTTTTCTTAGTTCGACCACTGGATGCGGCCTAAAAATCCCTGTTTTCATTGCGACGATTGATACTTTCACTGTCCATCTGGTCAGCACCGGCAGACAACGTTCCGGGCTTCGGTCATCTTCCAGTCCACCTCCATGTTCGATTACTGTCCACCATGGTTGCGCACAAGGTTTGGGGAACGAGCCTTGTCATAAATTATGCGGGTCCTTTCGCCTGGAATGCACTTTTTGACAATAACCGCTTCGTGGCAGCTTCTGTCAAGTTTTGGAAACTGCTAAAGTCGCACTATTTTACGGCTGCTTTTAACATTTCGTTGACTGCTACTCGTTTCTAGTTTTAGTTTTTTGTTTTTGCTCGTTCAGTGTGACTGTGTGATAGGGGCACTATAACCTCCCGAGATGATGATTGGAAACGTAATAATAGAATGTGCATTGAAATTGCAACAGCGCGTACTCAATGTGCATCTCGCTTTGTTAACTGGCATCAATATCCATTCTGCCATACATGACATAATCAGACTGACATAAACAGACATCCGTTGTCATTTTGCTGCGGAGGCTGGCATCGCTAATTATCCGCTATGCTATGGCCGCCAGGCAGGCATCGTCGCCGACTGATATCGCTTTAGTTATTGTCCAAACCTACACGGCGCAAAATTGGCATCGATCCATAGGGGGATCTCTTAGCAAAATGTAGAAAGTGGGGAGTAGCTATTTATTTTTGGCTGTGCGCACGGCGTTCCCATACTTATTTTTGCCTTGCGGCGTCCAAATGTTCGACGATGTTCCCGTTTGTTTATAAAAAAGATGGGATCATTTTATGGTAAATGAACGCCTAGTCGCAAAAACACGCAGTGCAGTTTCGTCGCGACTACTGCGGTAAGTAAGTAAGTAGAATAATATAGCCCTCGACAGTGTACTCAAAGTGCTCCAGATTTCATCCAAATCCGTTCATTTACGGCACAGTTCTAGCCGAACGCGTGAACACCGCCAAAACGCCCCGTAAAGTGAATCCAATATTCGGCTGAAGCCTAGCTTCGAGCCGAATATTGATGATTTGCTTATTACCGGCCCGCCTGCACATAGTGTGTGGGCAGACTAGTAACGGTCGCTGGCGTCTGTCGTCGTCTGTCATCGTCGTCGTCTGTAAACACTTGCATATGCAACGTAACTCACCAGGGGGCAACACGCGGCGGGCCAGTAGTTATATACGTCCCGTTAGAGCGACACTTTGTTATTTGTGTAGTACATGAAGCATGGAATGCAGATAACGCAAGAAATTTGGGAATATGATTGATTTGACAACAAACTCGGTGAAGTTTATGCAACAACGACTTCATCATTGTCCGGAGGTGGCTGTAGCGTATTATAAGTGATACCTACTGCAGCCCAACCACGTGAAAAATAGTGTGAGAGTTAAAGCCAGTGTTGAAAAATTACAAATACAAGCGTGCATACGTTTACGCCATTTACAGGTGCGAAAGTCATCAATGACTGTCTGCTGCAGCCCATGTTACACGTCAATCATCCATCGCTTTAGTTCGCTGACATCACGGATCCTTTTCTGAGCAGTGCTGCATTGTTTTCCAGATTTTATCGTCACAGGATTCAGACCTGAGCTATTAAAGTGTCCTCATATCTCGCAAGATGAATTCTGAAGTCTCACGTGCAATATGCCATTGAAATCAGCCGCATCATTATTTTCAAGTTTCACAAGATAGTGTAGAAACATACTCAAGGTGAGGTGGAGAATCGTTATAGATATATGTGTACAAGATTTACTGAGGAATCTGATAGTGAAAGGATTTTGCAAACTGGTCCACATTTGCTGAAGTTAAGATCAAAAGTCAAGTGTATTGTTTTTTATATTCACACTGTAGATAGGAAAAAAACAAAAAATGGTGCAGCCTTGTTGGGCCTAAGAAATATTAATACGCTACCCATACATTCGCGTCTGATAACGACGGTCTGGTTGACAAGTCTCAGCTATTGCCGACGAACCGCGGGCCGCTTTGCGTCAAGGCCAAAGTGTTGTCAACACTTGTAGGCGCTCAGTGTGATAACTTTATTACGATGGTCGAACTTAGTTGACAACGCTTGCGATGGCTGACATACGCGGCAAAAGCAGAAAAAGTTCTGGACAATGTTATGCCCGTATTACAACTGAGATACAATGTTTTGGCTAAAACATTTTATCTCAGTTGTAATACGGGCATTACTGAGGGAAGTACCCTCATTTTTGGAGATACCGAATTTTTCCCGCGCTATACTGTGCTAGCGCGGTATTAGCTATGGCCTCTGTATGTCTGTCTGTCTGTCCGTCACAAGCCGGCTAAACGAATCAAGCTATTTTTGGCACAGAGGTTACGCTCGGCTAATTCTACATCGTATCGGAACGGAATTCGGGTATCTCCTAAAACTTTGGACTTAGAGAACCATTTCGCAACTGCATGTCAAGTAAGTAAGTAAGTTTATTAAAACAGACTGGCAGCTTTGCAGCTGAATAGATAAATACAATACAATGATAAAAGCAACAATATACACAATTAGATCTAGACAACGATAAAAGAATACGAACTCAAATAA
>Ga0209780_1002654_pt1 | contig 12845 bp, 7 predicted proteins | sample WorMetexBAHAMAS2_FD_187384 | JGI IMG/M metagenome (GOLD analysis project Ga0209780, IMG submission 187384) | Marine gutless worms symbiont microbial communities from Max Planck institute for Marine Microbiology, Germany - Inanidrilus exumae... | ecosystem: Host-associated > Annelida > Digestive... | reverse complement strand
AAAAATTTTCTTAATACACCACATACTTTTGACAATTCATTCCGATATTTATACAAACTCAACAAAGAATTCCAGCAGTCTTGTTCCATTCTTCCATTACCATGCCAAACACCAATTATATATATATACATTGTAGCAAAATCAAATATCTACAGTCAGGAGTAACAATATCCATACAACTCAAGCTGGTATTTTTCGAATGCCAATCACATAATTGCACTGTTAGCATCTTTTTGTGTTACTTCTAACGTAGCATTAACAGTGCACATAATTACAATACACGACCACACTCAACCATACACAGCCGATTTGGGTTGCTCCCAAAATTATCTTCTTCCACCCATTCTAAAAAAGACGGCCTTTGTGGAAAATGGAAATTGGCTCCGGTTGTTCTGCAGGCTTGATGCCCTTCTTGTCACTAGACCGACAAAGCAATAGATGGAATTCACAGCACTAACCATAGACAGGGCAATCACTCAACTGGTTTCATCATTTCTTGATCCGTCGACTACTGACAGAACGGATGCTACGGTGATGCCAATGCCCAAGTTATCAACTGTTTATATATATTGCTTTGAGTTAAAGTTTTACATCTCATCTGATACAAAATAGCTCATTTCGGAGATGTTCTTCCCAGCCAATCTCTTGGCGTAGTACTGAAAAACTAAATCTAACACAACAAAAGCAAACGTGAATCCATAACAAAATATACTGCTACAAAAAATAAACACCAAAAATACTAAAGCCAGGTTTGGTCGCCTCTTACAACCTTTGGCCTGGAAACGGAATGGGCCCATTCTACAAGAAATGAATAAGTAATGCAATAAGTAAATAAATAAGGAAAAAAGGAAAAGTCAGTAAGCAAACTATTTATACAGTACCAGAATCAAATGAATCAGGGTTCAACACGGCACATACGGGGGCATTTCCAGATATCAAAGTCAAAATAGTGCCAGATGCTAAATACGTAATCTCAAACTCTGGGCATTAACTGACACTGCTGAAACCAATAGTAAATTTTATAAGCCACCAATACAACCCAATGGGAGAACAACCACTTATCTCCATAGAAAGCTACTGCAAATATATTACAGGACTTCTAACTCTGCATACACAAGTAAAGCTACACAATGTTTTCCACGTTATGTTCCGAAAACCAATGCACTATGAAACACGACTGAAAGGTATCATTGGACTAATGCCTGAGCTAGCTGCAAAAATACAAAGGAATACCATTTTCAGCAGACAATTTGCATGACTGGTGACTCATTAAAATTGACAAACTGAAGTCTCAAAATTAATCAACAATTTTTGTAAGCAGTAACAGCACTAAATGATATTTTAACTATGCCTGTGATCTGTGGTTAAATTGCTTCTTCTGGAGTGCCAGTTCTCCATTCCCTTCCCACAGTTAAGTGAACATCAGCCATATATGCTCTCCCAGCCCTGGGATGAAACCTCTGCCAAAATCCAATATTTGCATATTGTGCCCTTTAAAAATGCTTCTTTCGTTAAAAGATCTCTGGCAGATATGATTAAACTGTTGGAAATCACTGACTATGTGCTGAAGGATCCAAGATGTTGGATAGTGGGCCTGAGATCCTGCACACATGGACATGCTACCGCCAGCCAATCTACAGTCTACTTTTATCACTGCTGACAACACGCATTCCTGCCATAAGCATGATGTCAAATACATCTGGCATCATCAAAGCTGTCACTGACGAAAACAAACGTCACATGTAAGGACCACTGTGATGTGGGCGTCGCTGCAAACGTGTTGCTTCTGAACCGGAGCAATATTCATTGTAGATCAGTTTGAAAAGAAAAAGATGGAACACAGTAATCAGCAGTCCGATCGTGCCCCAGAAGAGCATCGGCAGACCACCAAAGTGATGGCCATGCTTGTGTAGCACCATGACATGATGTTCATGAGCCGGCGCTGCAGCAGACACATCAGTTGACAGTCACATCAGCTATCAGGTCAATTCAAGCACACATACACTGCCATGACACAGCTAAACAATTCTCAACAAGGATACAAAGTATGGATTACATGAGCACAGTTAATGTAACACATCCTTTCACTACTGCATTTGCCATTAGTTTCTATAATGGTTTGTATCAGCCACTTGTTACTATTACAACGCAGTTCATAACATGAAGATGACTGTTAATATACTGCAGCATCAAAATGTTTGGTTCGTTGGTTAGTTGGGATGTAACGGCACTCTCAACACAGCAAAGGTTATGACATACCTTTTTTAATTATAGTTTATCACATAAGTTAAAATTTTTGATGAAGTCTACAACTTTTTGCAACTCAAGTGATCAGAAGAGTTCGCTGAAGGCAAAATGACAAGTAAATGGTAAAACAACTTAACTAATTAATAACAACAACTAGATGGCTGTATTGTGTGGAATGAACACAATACAGTATTCGGCTCGAAGGCTATCTGTGCATAAGCTGTTTACTTCCTGCATTCGATGATGCCTAGTGTCACGTGCCTGCGACTGAGTGACTTCAACATTATCTGCCATGTTACTTATTTGCAGTTTCAAATCCAGGCCTGCTTTTCTTCCATGTCAGTCGGCCAGGCGGTACAGCGGCATGCTTGGTTTACCAAATATCGGACATGCGGACGTTGCTGAAAATTTGGATAGGTAGGTTTCTTGTATGGAGCGTACAGCCCAGGGGAATGATTTTGAATTGATTCTAACGGTAAATATAAATTAGACCCATATGGGACTGATGGTCGACTCCTACTTACTGCCAACTTCAAAGTCACGTGACACAAAAACATGGACAAAAATAAAAAATCTGGCCCTGACAAGCTTTAGGTATTGTGTCCTAATTTAAGAATCCGTGGTCATTTGCCAGCCCCCGTTCTAAATGGGGGAGGAGATAGCCTTTGAAAATGGCCGAATATCCGACTTTCAAGGGCTCGTAACCTTGACCTTGGATCGGGTCATACTGCATACCGTCATGCATCACTCATCGATGTCTACCTACATACCAAATGTCATTGAAATCGAAGAAACTTTTTGTAGACGGCTACTTACTGCCAGCTTCAAAGTCACGTGACACAAAAACTAGGACACAAATCAAAAATCCGGCTCCAATAAGCTTTAGGTATTGTGCCCTAATTTAAGGATCCATGGTCACTTGCCAGCCCCCATTGTAAATGGGGGAGGAGATAGCCTTTGAAAATGGTCGAATTTCCGACTTTCAAGGGCTCATGACCTTGATCTTGGATCGGGTCATACTGCATACTGGCATGCATCAGTCGTTGACTGCTACCTACATACCAAATTTCATTGAAATCGAAGAAACTTTTTGTGGACAAATGGACGTACAGACAGACATTTGAGACCGTTTTATTAGGTCGACTCGCAGGAGTCGACCTAAAAATGGAAACTAGACATCTTGTACGGGATCATTTGGTAGTGAATTTCTGTCAATCTGTAATCATTGCGTAGTTATATTATTCACATGAAGCGAAGCACTGCTTTGGGCGATTAATCAAAAATATAACAACTGTGCTGCACATGGATTGACTACAGCATCCCTCTCTTCGCCAATTTAACTAAACCACTTCAATGGGTACAAGTCCAGTAAAACACAGAATTAACCTTCATCGATGCTTTTAACGTGGATGGCATGCTTCAGTTCCTCCATGTGTTGTTTGTCTGCTGTTATGTACAATATCGGTGTCACTGGATCTGTCAATTTCACTGGCAACTTGCGCACTTCACGACTGGACAGACAAAACAACGTAGATGAAACCGTTCTGCCTACGAAATATGCTGTGCAAGTTTCTCTGTTTTTTAAAATAAACACAATTATCACTGAATGTCATTGACTGCAATACAAAACGCCAAAGAATAAGCAAAACTCATAGTTCCTTTAGCCATGAGACTAACTAACACATCAGCCATTGGCCAACCAGAGCATACAAATACAAGATGACATTCACATCCTTAAAATTTGGTGTAATTTGCTGCACATTTACTTCCACTTGCAGAAGGTGTGTTAATGGCAATTTTTTTGTGCAAAAGGGTGAAAAATTAGAGTTTAGGGATAGGGTTATGGTCAGTGTCAGGGTTAATTGTCAATGTTTATCACAGCAGAATATTAGCGACCATCGGACAAGATTACTAGTTGCTGACAGCCCGATGTATTTGTTAGCTACACCCTTCCTTTAGTGGTAATATTACATGGCCACTGACAGACAAGAATAACGTTTAAATATCACACAGGTAAGATGGGACTTTCACATGCAGTACCTGAGAGGCTCGGGAGCATCGAGACAGCCGGCATCACATGCGTAGTACGGCCGGTTGTTGCGGTCAAGAGACACATAGAGAACAGCCTTGTTGTCCTCGCCGACCTGCACCGAGATATTCACATGAGTGTCATTGCCATAGTTTATTCGTCGAAAGAAGTAGTCGCGGTGAAGGTCTCGGGGATGTGTTCCAAACTCCAGATGATGATTGGAAAACTTCAGTGCACCATAGCTTAGCATCATTGCTTGTATCACTCCATCAGCACCTGCAGCATAATCATCTGCATGCAGATGGATGACAATGGCCCATGTGTATGATATAAGACCTATTTATCGCGTCTGAAGTAACAATCCGGCAATTAGGCACCTCACCAGTGTACACCATTCGCATGATGCTTAACTGTCAAGTTCAGTGATTGTGGGTAATGTACATGTTTTTTTCCTATAATTATGTGCACATGTTTCTGTCCTTTACATGCTACTGTTATATTGGGTGGACAAAGGTTTCGATTTCATACTTACACAAAACTGGTCATCACGCCACTTGTGTTATTGACTTATTATCATGACTAAGGAAACAAAATTATGCCAATAGATTTCACTCTTCTGCCATACAAAAGCAGTGCCAGTTATGTATCACATATCAGAAGAATAGTACATGAATTTTATAGCAACAGTTTCATACATTAAGGACATATCAGCAGTGTTAAAGCAAAAAAAACAACAATAGCTGTAGGTAAAACTAAACTATACCCGCTTGTAGCATGGTATTGCAGCCCTGTTTCTCTAACGTCAACAGCCAAACCATTGCCGCCTGTATGACGTCACTGATCTTGTTGAAATCTCGCCACATCTCAGTGTTCTGACTATGAACACAAGAAACGAAACAATGACAAACAGTCACTGATGTTAAGTGACAGGTGTGAAGATCACAGAGAATACATCACTATCACAATAAATTTATTGAACAACAGGACCGATCGGCCACTTACATTGATACAGTACACTTAGCTATTACAATAGTCAGTCTAGATATGATGACAGATAAGCAACTGACCTAGCGGAGTCCAGAATTTAAAAAAGCCAATGTCACTTTTGCGAACATGCTGGTTTAAAATAAAGTAAAGTAAAAAAACAAGACATTTATAAAGTGCTTCATACTGAGTATGACTCATCTATGGTGCTTGGGTATGGCACGTGTTAGTTTAACCTGCCACTGACACGTTTACTCATGTATTTGGAGTATATTATCTACAATTTTCTGCATTTCATCTGGTTAAGGTAATACTTGACTAAATTAGGCAATTTCTAGTGCAACAAGGCAGGCAAGAGATGGCACTCTTTGTCCCTGCCCCAAAATTACGCCACCCGCCGCCCAATCAAATCATTTGCTTCCAGCTGCAGGCGAGTCGTTATCACTCAGGCAGAGGGTGGTGGGTCACTTGTCGATGACCAATGCCTCTGAGCCATCATATATGCACCATTATGTGAAAACATGACGTCATCCACAAAACCAAAGTACATAATGTTTACAGAGGAGGAATGAGACACGGCCACAGGTAACAAGTACAAAAATTTGGACATGTCGTTTTTGAGATATGCAAGTGGACAGACAGACATATAGACATACATGCTGATAACAATATTTCTCTCATCTACCGGGGAAGAAGTAACAACTTTGTGATTTTTACGTCCTCAAAATGTTTATGCAAACAAAACTATTGTTGATATGTTTCTTACACAAAATGTCTGTAGCACTGTCACTTAGATCCACAAGTGGTTTTTGATTGACATGATGACTGGTCTCGTGACAAGACAAAATCTACAGGCACTCCTGCATATCTGGCGTCTCTGCTGCAAAGTCACCGGCCGACTCAAACACTGAGACAAACATCTTCTAATAATAACTTACTTACTGTACCTCAGTTGTCATTAGCCCTGGCAGTGAGAGCGTTTTGTGTCAGCCGACCAAGTGTATGGAACTGCTTGCCCAATAGTTGTAAACAGACTGAACTTGTAACTACTTTTAAGTGCAAACTTGAGTCCAAACTGTTTTACCTAATCTATGGTGAACCGCCTACTGTCTGTGATGTCTAGTCATCACCACAAAGCGCCTCTGATTTGCTCTCGATATACGGAGCTATAGAAATTTGTAACTGAACTGAATTGCCAGGGTTATCTTTCCCATTTTGATAACATCAATACCCCATTTATCGTGGCTTGAGAAAGGCACTAAGTTAGTTATGCCGGACTGCATACATTGTGGTATGGGACGAGTAACTAAACATATGGAAAGTGTCAATAGGACTTCAGTTGTAATACATCTGGCTAGACTACAAGACGAATTATTAGACATGCGTGGAGAATATGACAAATGAATATGACAACATACAGCGTATGGTGACCATCATAACACCTGTCTGGAAAGTACAGCAGGTTTTCCAGCTCAGATTTCTGCCTCTGTGCACGGCCAAGCTCGTAAATAAGACTCTGTACATGACTCAGGACGTAGTACATTGTCATGTTGATTTTGTCACCATTCAAGGCACCAGATGCTTTCGACAGACTAATGCTGAACCCCGAACTCCACAGCTAACACGTAAATCACACGCTAACTGCAAATCATCATCAACATATATGCTATACTAAATTTAAGAGTCATCATAAAATGGGAATGTTAACCACACTAACATTGACATTCAGGCTATGTTAGTGTGGTTAATATTGCCTTTTTATGATTTTTGCGGTTTTCGATCCATCGCCGTTAACAGTGTGTATAAACTGCAGTTTTTTTACATTTATACTTTTTAAAGTTGGAAATTGTAACTGCCCAAACCCCTCGAAACTTTAACTGCCCATACCCCTCGGAGGGCCAAAATGCATCATCGTGCCAAATTTTGTGCAGATCGGTTGAATCGTTGCGGAGATATGGCCGTTTTTAATTTTTCAAAATGACGGCTGTCTGCCATCTTGGATTTGTTATACGTCGTTTGGACCACCCACGAAGAGTATTTTGGTGGTCTCTGTCACTGTGCAAAACTTGGTTTTCAGTAGTTTCGATAATATGCAAGTTTTAATATTTTGAGCGTTAAGCTTGAAAATGCCTATTCACGCCCCTTTTTCGGGTGTTTTTGGGGCAAAAATGGGGGAAAACGGAAACTTTGTGTATTTGTATCCCCCTATGAATGCAACTCACCCAGAAACATGCATTTTGAGGTTTGACCCCTAGCTGTGCTAAAGAAACGACAAAAAAACAAAATAAAAAGCACAGACCCTTAACATTTCAGCCATTCGTGGGGGTTACGCCCCTTATCCGACTGACATGCCATTTGGGGTGTCGAGTGGTATACCGAACTTAATCATCCATGCCAAATTTCATGTTGATCGGTTAAGGGGTTTCTGGGCGGCAGGGCCCCCAAAAGTGCCATGTCCTATACTTATTGGAATGACCCATACAACAGTCCTGCACTACCGTGCAGACTGTGATATGCACTAAGACTCAATATCTGTAGTAACTGTCTTGACACCTAACTAGCTTGACTGTCAGCTTTCATCATAAACTATCTTTTTCATAAACGCCATCATCATCATTTTCCTAAGCATAAAAATACACGCAGTGACTTAAAATGTCGTACAATTATAATCGAGAAACAGGACAGTAAGGCACTTCCAGTTGCACTAACAGACATGAATTACAAATACAGTGATTAAAACAAGAACTGTTGACACATAAAAAACGTGGTAAAGTCAGTGATTAATATATAAGAAACTACAAGATAAAACATTTTCTACACGTTTTGCACTACATTTTATAAGACAAGACATAATAAAAATGCAACTGATAAAAAGCTGCTCCTTACCTTATGCCAAACTGAACTGTGGTTTTGCCGTAACACTTTGGCTTCAATGCTCAGAACATCTTTTAATTCCTGCAGTCAAGTAACCTCATTATAATAGTATGCTTTAATGATGCATATCCACAGTAACTTAACTAAGCTCGAGAAACGATATTCACAAAAATGACAACTACTCTAGATGGCAATACTGGATGAGTCTAGTTATACACTTATCCAAATGAGTGCCAAAAACATCATTCATCACCAGCAAAAATGCAACCATGCTTAACAACACATACCTCCTGTATAAGATGACTTAATTCAGTGACCTTATTTTGTGCCTGAGACAACGGGACAAGCTCATATCGTACAGCAGTAACTACCATCAGTGTCCATGTCCTAGTAACAGACAACAGGCAATGAAATGTAGAAAAAAATGAATAAAAAGTCAAAATCCAACTTATAGTCATATACAAAAAATTACAGCAATTAAAAATAGAAGGCGCTCACTAAGCTGGCATCTCTTCATCATGTGAAAGAAATACTCAAATTATCTGATTTGTGTTTGCACGCTCTCCTTCCGCCAGAAAGAGATCCAGCAATAGTTAACTAGACTTAGAGCTGGTGCAACCAAACAACAGAAATATACACGATGGTAAAAAATGTAAAACTGCAAATGTCATCAGAGCATAAAAGAATCGCTTTACATACAAACATAATACGCAGACACGGCTGACAGACTGCTGATAGATAAGAAAATTAGTGTAAAGTTACACCAATTTTCAGACATCACAAAGCGTCCAAAATGAGTGAAGGTTGCTACAATTTTCACATTCAGACACAACTTGGTGAGCCCTATGAAACAACACTATTATCATTCAAACAACTTCAGTAGTTTTGGCTCTGTTCATGGCAGCAAAGACCGAAAGAAGCACAGAATCCCAAATGTTTGTTGAGTGCTCCGATATCTAATCAACTTTCCCAGCACAAGTGTGAACCTCTTCCCAATATTTGGTAAAAATCCATCCTCAACTTTTTGCGAAATCCTGCCGACAGACAGAGAGAAAGATGGAACGATTGCCAAATTCATGAAAACACGCACGTGCTGGCTTTGACAGTGACACTGGCAGGTAGTTTCAGACTAACAATCACAATTGCATAGCATGTCGAGCTGTCCACTGCAGCAGTTCCAGTCATTAATGAGTATTCAATGTCAGATGCTCTCACAGTGCTGATGCTGAAAAAAAAACAACAATTAAACCCAGTTTTATGGGTTTTTTTCAACAACCTGTCTATATCAGACAGCAACGCCTGTACATTACTGTACAGCATTATAAGGAATCTAGTAGTTCTTTATCAATAGTTTTCACTCATTAACAAGTAAAGGACTTGCAAAATTAATGATGCAGGCTTCACGGCAGCAATAAATGGAAATAAAAAATGTAGGACGATGACTTATATATTTAAAATATGTGCAGCACTGTTGGTTGAAATGAAATACAATTAGGTGAAAAGTGCCCATTGAAAAACGTATTCATATTCATAAACCAAACAAGATGAATGCCATATGATACAACCACAAAACATCAGCATCAATATTATTAATGCACAGTGCACACGCATTAAAAAAATTCTGCATCAGTTGCTAGCAAGCAAGCAATTCCTGAAGGACACATGTCTGAAATGAGCTATAACATGTCAAGTGGATGTTAATCTATGCTCATTCTCCCCCTATGTCTCTCATCTCATGACAAATGCAATATTTTGGACATAAATTAAACATTTAGTAATGGCATAGACAAAAGTTCTGTATCCACCAATTAGTTAATCTGTAAACTGTTAATGCTAGTTATTTATTTGTTCAGCGCAATGGGTCACAAAACGAAGCAGAGGCACCAAGGTGATGGTGTCACAGTGTGTAGGCAGCGTTACAAAGTTCAGTTTTGATAACAATCTTGACTGCCTGTGCCAGTGTTTTTCATAAGGGAAGCCAGACGCTTCCAGATGACCGAGGCCAAGGAAGTCAATAAATTTCCACATGTGCAGCCAGTGAACGAATCCGATTTACTCAAGTATGCACTATTAACATAATCAGAAGTCTGAAACACAATATATAATATTCACAGTCGCAGACCGTTTTTTGTGTGTTATAATGCCATTCCAGTCAGAAACACCAATCTGCCGCAAGTCGACTGCCAGTGGATAGTCCTACATCACAAAACAGTGAAAAGCTTCCTAATATATACTGTGCATTATATTCATTATAACACTGTATAGTTAATTTTGGGCAGAACACCGTAAACAGTCACTTATGAAAAATGGTCCAATATACACGCTCAATACATTATAGTTGATTAAACAATAAAAGCAGATGTCACGTTTGTTCATTCACTTGTGCAGAATATTGCCATTATTGACTACTGACTAAATGGAAACAAACCTTAGGGGCCCGATTTACAAAATATCTTAGGATAAACTTAGGAAAATTTTAGGATAAAGTGTGACTTAAGAAAAACTAAATATGAACTTACGCAAAACGTAAGATAGACTTAATAACAAAAATGCAATTTCTCAAAAATAACTTAACATTTTTTTCACAGAATTGTCTGCATATATCTAGGCAGAACTTAGTAAGTCTTAATATTGCTTTAGTAAATTTCATGTAAAAATCTATGAAAATCTTAACTTTATAACTTAGGATAAACTTAAGATAAACTTAGGAAAAACTTATGATAAACTTAGGATTTTTCCTAAGATTTTTTGTAAATCGGGCCCCTGACTGGTTATTAAGTATTACAGTCATCAGTTTTAAGTGATAACACACTATTAACATACAGCACCCCAACATTCATTGCAGTATTTACGGCATAATAGACAATAACAGACCAGCCAAAATTAAGGCAACCAGGCACCGCCAAAAAGCTAGTGCAAAAAATGAGGCAGTGTCTTGTTAATCATACTGTAGATAATGAAGTTTATAAGTCTACAAGTCTGTAGGCATTTGGCATAGTGTAATGATCTACCGTTGGATTGTGAATACGGAGCTGCTGAATGAGAACAGAAGATCGCTCCCGGTGCACATAAGAAATACTGCTTGCCGTCACACATACATTATTCTGTCAACAAACACATACTGCCAATGACATATACTTCACATATGTATACTTCATAAGCTTTCTTAAGGCATACTCATATGCATAATAATGATACCACAACAACAGTCAATGTTGCAGCTGGCCTTTTAAGGCAACTATCAACCAACTACAGCTTTAAATAAAGCGCAATAGTTCTTGATTTAAGCATAGTTTCCCAAACTGCACAGCTGTAACAAGCAATGAAGTGCTCATGTAACTGTTGCAACCATCACAGTTGCAATATACTAGATACCCAAACTTCTCAACCTCTGGTGCACCAATGGTTTGGGATTCATAACATTTCACAAATATATTATGGGAAGGCAACTACTACAGTTGCAGAAAGAAAATGCTGAACATTTAACACAAGTACGTCCATCTTCGAAGACGGCCGTATCCACTCATATCCACACATGCCCACCTACGTCCACACGCTGCATGATATTCCACGAATGACGCATCGCTAGCGTGACGTTTGCGGTGGGCCTTCATACCGTAAACTTTACTTCTGCGGTGGGCATTTGCACCGTAAACTTAATTTGCTGGTGGCTGGCTGATTCGTCGGATTTTGTGTTTTTGGGGAAGCAAAGTTCCACAAAATCGGAGATTCCTGCCCAGGACGTCGATGAACCACTGTGCAAAATTTGACACCGCTAGCTTTATCCTCGCCAGAGAAATATGTAACCGTACAAACACACAAAATTACAAACATTAAATGATATATCCATACTTTGCTATCGGCATGTGTGAATAATAAGATAAATGGATACAAACATTAAGTAAACTCGTACGTCATGCTTATGGATACTACAGTCTGATGGCACTGAAAGGCGATAGAGAATAGTAAGAAAATACTGACCACCAAAAAACACTGTATACGATGCACAACACCATCAACAATGTGAATGACACGACCTTCTAAAAGCACAATAACAACAAAAAATTGAATTCATCATATAACAAAAATGAAGTCTACAAATGTGTCAAGTTTATCGATTCTAACTGCTAGCATATCATGACAAACAGTATTTTTTGTCTCGTAACTGCTTTATAAATTTATTAAAGGACAACAACTGCTGAAAATCAAAATTGCACTTTAACACTGACAGTAAACAGAGAATAATCATAACAATTTTGAAATTTGCACTTAATTTGACAAATAATACTAACGTAATTTCTGCAGGCTATATAATATAATTACAGTGCTCAGTCACAAGACATCAAATTTATACAACAACTATGCCTATATTTTACATGTTACAGTAAACACAGTTCCTCTAGACTGTAGCTTTTGAACGGCAAATGAGATAATTATATAGTAAAATTTGGTACATTCACAAAAAATATGTCAATGCAGATAAACTTATCTCCAAACAATTCATAACCAGCATACATCACAAATGAGAACTGCTAATATGATGCATGATTTCCATGATAAAGTATTATTCTATGCAGAAATGATAATACTTTTTCCTGGTGAGAACGTCATCTGGCGGAGGTTCCATCACAGTTCCTTAGACAGACTTAGTCAATATTAAAATTAAATATGTAAAACAAAAGAACACTGCAGATACCTGACATATGATAGC
>Ga0209780_1002653_pt1 | contig 12845 bp, 11 predicted proteins | sample WorMetexBAHAMAS2_FD_187384 | JGI IMG/M metagenome (GOLD analysis project Ga0209780, IMG submission 187384) | Marine gutless worms symbiont microbial communities from Max Planck institute for Marine Microbiology, Germany - Inanidrilus exumae... | ecosystem: Host-associated > Annelida > Digestive... | reverse complement strand
CTGGTTAATGATGACAAAATAATTACTAAGCACTTTTCAAGCTCAGCAAATTCTTGTACGTGTGTCCAAAAATGTTAAGTTTTATCTCATCCATGTGACCATCTTCATCTCCATCAACGTTATCACGTAGTCAGCAGCTTCCACCGTGTCAACACAGAATGTGACCACCATTAACCATCACATTTGTAAAACAGTCAAACTCACGCCATTCTAACCACCAAATGACACATCGGTGTAGTCTTCCATTTCATCAGAACTAATGACTTGGATCTAAGTTGTTTTTGACTGGCTGTATGAATGGAAACTTAAGAGTATCTATGTTGGAGAAAAGTGCAGTTTTACAGACCTTACTTACTTACTTACTTACTATATCAAAACATACTTTGGCTGGCCTGTCATTCAACAGCAGCATGATATCTTTAGAGTTCCAACCTAACGTGAGATAACTTTAGAGAAACAAGCTGAATAAACACAGGCCGAGACATAATGCTTTAGAGCATTTAAAATCTAACATGCAATATCTTATCTCATCTTCAACTGTCCTCGATCTGATGTTTGGCTGTTTCATGGACGATCATCCGCCGTCTTCTTCTGTCTTCAGTGATCTCATAATACAGATTTCTGAAAATATTTTTTTTACATATTTTAATACTTTCACCCACATGCATTTTCTGATATAAAGACTGTGTTCGTGGTGGATGATACTGACCTTGTATCGACAATCTTCTCCAGCAGACAGTATCAAACCATTCACTGGATTCCAGTCAACAGACAAAATAACGCCATCATGAGCCTTCCACTGAAATGTACAGTTACATAACACAGACTAATCACCAGCTGATTTGACTGTCTGACACAGCACTTCTCATTCAGTTTATTCAGCAACAAAGGACCAAGCCTCTTACAAGTCGCGACGAAATACAATAAAAAGTTGGTGCAATATCTTTGTGTATACAGTGTATACATTCATACTTGCATATACACATCACACTATGCTACATTTTAAAATAATACTGACATTCGCCATAAATCTTGTCTTCAGTTGACAGCCAACTTTATCACATTTACAGTGGTTCTATCAGACACGTTAACAGCACAACCACAATGAGACAAGAGGCATCAAAGTGACAAATGTGTGAAAATAATAAAGTGAAATTACACAAAAATTGGAATTAACTTTAAATTGGTTACTTTAAGCAATGGTAAAGAGATGGTGTAGGTAGCACCACTGATGAGATCTTCTCCTTAATCTGAATGCACCCGTTGCCATCAGCTAAGACAAGCAGGCAGTACAACTCTGCTCCGTCAAAATCCTTTGGTTCTTAACTGGGGAAAGGGAGGCAGCTTAGAGAGGTTAACCTGTATAACCTGTATAATGGCTGTAAAACAGTAGTAGTACAGTAGTCTCTTACTTTGAGCACAAAAAAACTGATATATGCAAACGGAAAATCGACAGTATCAACAGACAAAAGTAAGTTATAAGCGCACTGGTTCCAAACAACAGGGCCTCAACATTTGGGCAACTATCAACCAGAGAAAAAAACAAAACAAAAAATAAATTAAACGACGAAAATCAACTGTGCATTGTAAACCGCAATAAACAAACCGAGTTTGGTTTAGCTGTTGGCTGAATTGGCTTGATGACGAGCTGTTTTCCAGTTGTGTAGAGAATGTGGTCGGAGTCAGGAGACCAAGCAACAGCATAGACCGGAGAGCTGCACTGGCTTAATGTCGACCGCAACATCCCACTGCGAGACCACATCTTTACAACTCCATCCTCACCAGCTGCAGATAAACACACCAGCCAACGAGACAATGACTGAAGTGCCATTACAAGTGCTAACATTAAAGTTACTTGAAGCTAATTTTTCTCACCATGCCTACACCACCCAGGGATAGCTCAGCATTATCCAGCATCGCCTCTAATTCATTTTGTAACAATGACACTTTATAAATCTCTTCTAGATTAGATTAACTTTAAAGTATTAGCCAAAAAATTACTCAACATCCTAAAGCAAATGTCTGTCTTAAAGACAGATATTGTTGTGTCACTCAGACTGATATACCTCCACTTGGATATTTTACCACAAAAAGCTCACACACCAAAATATTCATAGCAGATCAATGCTGTACTTAAAACCATAAACTTAAACATTTATATGGCAGGAATTAACTACGACCACAATGACTGAGTTAAGGCTTTACATCCCACACGACATAAAATAGGTCATTTCAAAGACATTCTTCCAAGCCAATCTCTTGACTAAGTACTGAAAAACTGAAACAAACACAACAAAAGCAAACATGAATCCATAACAAGATATACTACGACATAAAATAAACAAAAAAAACTAAAGCTAGGTTAGGTCACCTTCTATGACCTCTGGCTTCGAAATGGAACGGGTCTATTCTGGAAAAAGTAGATAGATAAGTCAGAAAGTGAACAAGTAAGGAAGTAAATAAGTAAGAAAGCAAGCACAAGGAAAGAAGAAAATAAAGAAGGGAGAAAGGAATTTATATAGCGCCAAAATCAACACATGAATCGCTGCGCATTACTGCCCTGGAGCCGGAATGGGGCACTAAGACCCCAAATATGCTAAAATATTGTAGCATTGTGAAATATGACGCTTGATATCGTAACACATGCAAAATACTCCCTCTTAGTATGTTTCAATCAACAATACATCAACAAGATTCCATATCTTTTAACAGCCGAGCTATCAACATGCAACATGTCAACTGGTGAAAGTGTACACATGTAACAGTTTTTACAACTTTCCACTCTCAAAATATCAGAACGAAAAGTCTCTAGTAACCAGTAATAAGGTCGTTGCCGGTGTAACTCCAGCGAGTGGCAAGAACTGCTCCAAGATGAGCATCGACGCTCTTCTCAATACGACCAGTACGCGCTATGAGCAGCAACTTTCCTACAACATTCATCAATCATTCACTCGGTAGGTGGGTTGGTCAATCGGTCAACCAAGGTCGGTCAACCGAGGTCAGTCAGTCGGTCGGTTGAATCAATCAATCAATCAATCAATCAATCAATCAATCAATCAATCAATCAATCAATCAATCAATCAATCAATCAATCAATCAATCAATCAATCAATCGACTGTTTAGACATTATCAAAGAAACAAACACAGACATACAAGTACTTCAACTGCCATTTTTCACTTTTCCAGAGTCAACCAGTGGCACTAAAATACTCCAAAGAAATACTCAAATCTGTAGAGACCGCCAGAGTGGCACTTCTCATATGATACGAGAGCAAACGCTTAGCATGCACTGAAACGCTGATGCATGGCCAGTTTAATCTACCATATGGAACCATGAAGAAAAAATAAGATGTTGCCCTAACGTGATGTAACCATACTGGCCCGCCGTACAGTGTCGGCCGCCCGACCGCCCACGCGCTGACCGTCCACGCACCTGGCGGCTAGCCGGCCGGCCCACTGGCAGCATTCCCACGCCGCGTTTCCATGCGCCCATAGGCCGGCGGCAGCGTTACAGACAATGACCGACGACGACGACAGACGCCAGCCAGCAAAACAATACTGACCCATTAGACGGGCAGTAATAATGAAAAAAACTATAGAAAACAACTAGCACAAAAGATCCCGTCTGCATCCTGTTAGATAGCTGTATAAGACATGTGTTTCCTGCACTGGTAGTATGGTAGATTAAACTGGCCATGCATCAGAGCTGCCAGTGGGCGGGCCGGCATGTCCGTTGGATAAACGTCATCGTTCAGTTTCACAACAAGTGATGACTCACTTGTTAACAAATTCCACCTCAGTATTTGATGGTCATCACCAGCAGAGTAAACTTCCTCTGGACTTGTCCAGCCAACACAACTGACCAGTTTTGAAGCACCAAAAACCTCAGAAGAAGACATTCAGAAAATGTTACATTAACATAAACTATACTATGGCAAAAACTGAATAAGCTAATAATTATTATAATAACATCCACCTGTAGTATGCAAGTCAATATTCAAATGCATGCATAAAACCTAAACCTGTTCTGCTGCTCACCATCGGTTGAACTCAGTGCAAAGACATCTGATGTGCTGCCTTTCTTGCTAGCACCAGCCTTCGGAAACCACTGCATGTCCGTTGGATAAACGTCATCGTTCAATTTCACAACAAGCGATGACTCATTTGTTAACAAATTCCACCTCAGTATTTGATGGTCATCACCAGCAGAGTAAACTTCCTCTGGACTTGTCCAGCCAACACAACTGACCAGTTCTGAATGTAAACAGTGCTGTAAGAAAAAGCTATCATATACAAACTATTATCTGATAAGCAAAATAATAACAAGAAGTATGTCGGTCCTCATGTTCAGGCTGAGATGTACGCTGGCCACATAGTATGCTGCCCCTTGTGAGTCATGGTGAGTATGCTGATGAGACAGACAGACAGACAGACATTATACTTTCAGCTAGAAGCTGTCAGCGTAATAATAATAATAATGATACAGTTTATATGGAGCTGCTACATGTCGGAGTCACTACACGGCATCTAAGTGTGTATGATGTTAGACTGTGCAGAAAACAGTAGCATGTTCTGTGGCCATCTGGTTGGCTGACTGAAGTTTAATAAATTACAATGTTACAACTGCTGATAAACTAGGAACTGCATTTGGACTTCCAATATTTTTCAAAAACAATAATGCCAAATTACGATAACTGCATTAATATGCTATACACATACAAGAAACCAGACAGTGAAAAGCTGACAAAGGATATGCTTTGGTTCTTTTGCAAGAACTGTTTTGAACTTCATGGTCGCATTCACCTACAATAGTAAACAGACAATGTCGAGTTCTCAACTTCTGGCCTGTCCCCTTATCGGCCGACAATTCTCAGCAGGACCACACACTGTTACATAAAGTAACTGCAAATACTACATGACAAGTTCCAAGATGGGCCAGCATTCATGGAAAATGTTACATTTTGACAGCAATGCTGACTGAAAATGACAAAGTGGCACTGTATGAACCCTTACATTTTGATGTGCATGGTATACAGAATTTAACCGGAAGTTCCAAACTGGAATCTTTCTGTCGGCCAAATGCGTTCTGTCAATTGTGTTTAATAAACCAATATTGATTGATGATCTGTTTTTACTTTTACTATGCAAATGCCCATTCGAATAGTAAAAAAATCAGAAGTGTATGCTGGCGAGATGGGTCCATCTGTTGATTTTCCAACAGCATTCATATATTGTATCAAAATGGCCAAAACGATCATCGAGCAACAATACTGTATATAGTAGTCTAGAGACTCTAGTTTTCTCACACTAAAAATCTTTCAAATTCCACTGGGATCAACCTCAATGAGGCATCATACATCAGCATCATTGTCATCATCTTCATCATCATATGCAGATTTGTAGTGCACGTGCACCTATTACTGAATAAACATAGGTGCATTCCAGTTGTCAACTAGATGGAAAATACTCCGAGAGAGTACAACTCCATGCGAAAGCGAAATTTTGGGGTAGGTATAATTATCCCAGACTGTTACTTCCACATCCCTCTACCGATCATAACGAAACACTAACTTGTGTCTTTTTGCTGTCCGGTGAATGTACAGTAAATATTTGTGAAACTGCTAACCCAGCCCAGCCCAATTCAGCCCACGGTCTACGGCAGCCGCGACCACTACACGGCCAGCGAGAATGAAAAGCTCTTCCGTTTGTCACCCACCTAGCACATTTGACCAAGCATAAATTCACCGGTCTCTGCATGTCATAATTCTCCCTGACCGCTACATCCACACCCCTCTGCCGATCGTAACAAAACACAGACGTGGTCTTCACTTTCCCCTAGGAACCTTCCCATAAAATTTGGTACAAATCCGTCCACAATCTTTTTAGTTATCATGGTCACAGGAGACAGACATACACACAAACCAATGCTGGTAAAAACATACTCCCACGCTTTCGCGGGGAGAATAAAAACATAAAAATCAGAACTTGGAAGTCATTGCATGTTAAAGCTATGGTGAAACAGTACACCTTCTGCTGTTCTTCTAAATGCTGCTGGGTCTGCCATGGCATCCAACTATACAAAGGGTAAGAGAATTTTCAGACTTCGGGCACCATTTTGCTGTATCTCGGACACTGTATAAAACAGAGACATAGTTAATATGGAATGCTACCAGTTGCAGCTAGTCACAATGCAATGGTGTCATTGCTAATGATCACGAGTGACCCTTGAAGATTAATTCAGCTACTCGAAAGTTTTTAGAAAAATAACCATATATCACATACAAAATTAATTACAAAAATCAAAAGCCATGCATGAGCTACTAATTCTACTATCATGTATGAGCATGACTGGAAGGACTGTTCAGGGTCATATGCAGTCACATAATCCATATTTTGTAAGTTGTAATATAAGAAAGTTATGGTACAAAACATGAAAACAAACAGTTGCAATGAAACATTAATAGGAAGTCTCATGAAGTCTATCTTCCAGAGATTTTAAGTAATAACGGAGGTCATTCAAGCTACTAAATCCTTTCTAAATCCTACGCAGAGTTGAGTCAACTTGCATGTAGGGTTTCTAACGCCTAGACACATCTTAACCAATTTTGTACAAACCCATCAGTAACCGACCCAGTATTATAAACATAATTAGCACACTTTATTACTTCAGAGATCCATTAGCAAAACTGTTATATAAAGTAACTGCAAATACACCGAGTTAAATTTGCACGAATTAACACAACAACAACTTGTTGACAATAACAACAACAACGCTGTTAAGGAATTTAACCGGAAGTTCCAAACTGGAATCGCGTAAATATGTAACAGAATGGAGTTTGTAAATTTTGTAGGCAACAGTTATAAGTTACATAACTTACATTACATAATTACATTACATACATATTATATGTTAAGATTACACAGTGAATTTGTAAAGGAGTTATACAGTTTCACATCATCATTAACAAGCAACTTCACACGCACTGATGTACCAAACAGATCGAATATCAGTGTTGTTTATAAACAAAAGTAACAAAGTTGGTCAGCACTACCTTGTGGAAGACCACTAGTTGTATGCACTGTGTCAGACACAACCAGAAATGTTTACAACTTAGGGTTTTATTCGATGAAAACGCTTTTAATTATTCTAACAAGTCAACGTACATTCTAAGATATTCCAGTTTAATTATTAATTTTTGGACTTTTTTAGAAGTCAATACGCAACACACCAGTCAAGCACCTCCTGTAGAATACAACAAGTAGAGATTTATTTAAGAACTCATGTTTTTGTAAGAAACCTGCCTTTTCGATCGTGTTACAAATTTACCAAATCACATTTAAAATTTGAAACCACTAAGTGTGCAAACAAAACTAGGCCTGCATGTTACGCGCACGCTCTATGCAAAGAAATGACACGTAATCTTGGAACTTGGAAGTTTTCTCAAAGAACTGGTGCAACAGCAGGTTACGTAACGTGGTGAACGGTGATACCAATAGGCCTATCAGTCTGTCTTCTGTACACGTTAAGAACGCAAATGTTTTTACAGTTAAAAATAAATTAGTAAATTAGTAAAGTTTAATCAAATATGAAAGAATGACCAGTTCCTTGAGGCTTGATTACATAACTAGTTAACTCGAAATAACTAAATCTGCTAAAATGACCATGTGAATATAAGCTGCAATTACGTATTTTATTTCTGATTTTATATATTGTAATGTAGTCAAGTAAATCTTCAATTACTATGAGTAGGCAGGCAAATTTACTGAGAATTTGAGATATAGCTGAGATCTAATGGCTGCTACCCACACATGACTGGTGCAGGTAGGCTACTCGAAAGTTTATGTTACTTTTATTTTTCCGTTTTGTAACAAGTATGTCACTTCTCCTTATAGTCGGGCCGAAATGTACGCTGGCCGCGTCGCACGCTGCCCCTGATGATTCACGGCGAGTATCATGCCGACGGGACAGACATACAGACGGACGGACGCCGGATCGTTACATTACGCTTTTTGCTAGACGCCGCCAGCGTAATAACTTTATCTTGTGTACGGTGGTACGCCACCGCATATTTGTCTTGGACACTTCAAGTCATAAGTAATTTGCTGTACTGGCGTGTAGTGCACATTGCAAACAATCTGTTTTCAATGACAGCCTACGGTCGAACTCCGTTAGTGGCCGTGCATGATAATAATACGTACGTACGAACGACGACAGCGCTATAGCAACGGCACGATTGCTGCTAACCACCAGCGATTAATCTATACGGTTTTCGTCGAGTACGCTAGACATACAGGGTGGCCCAGAAACTGGGCCATTTGACTACCGTTTGAGTGCCACATATTTAAAGTGTCCGGACCGATTTGCGTGATTTTTGGCACACTTCAAAAAATAATAAAAAATGCAGTTTTGTCATAAACACATATTACTTCGTCCCCGATCACGGTCCGATGGGGGGTGCGAAGTATAGCGATCAGCGTCTAATATGTCTGGCTGTATGTCTGTCTGTCAGGAGGCGACCGAACCTGGGTTTAGTTTGTTTTGTTTTATGATTGTGTTATCTGTATTGCTTAGTTAAGATTTATTCTGGTATTTTGTTCTATTTGGTTTAGTTTAGTCTTGCGGTGTGATAGTTGTCTTTCTCTGTTGTAGGCGCTGGCGTGATGATTTAAATGAGCCTCTCGATCCCTTTCCCTTTGGGGTGGCTGCTGAACAAAAAGGCGGCCAGGGTTGAGGTTAATATATCGCTGGCCTTCCTTCACTGGGTAGAGATAGCTCTCCACCCTTGAACTTTTGTCTCTGATAGCCATATTTGTGCTGAAAGGGGACGTTAAACTCCAACTAACTAACTGTCTGTTTGTCAACAAGTCTCAGCTATCGCAGACAAACCCGCGCGAAGCACTGCATCACGCCTATCGTGTTGTAAACAAAGGTGGACGCGCACTGTGATATAATGGTGTCGGTCTTCGGTCGAACTACAGATTGGGCCAAAAAAGTAAACCATTACTGGTTTCTCAACATATTGTGCTAAATGTGTGTTAGTTTGAGTGTAACACACATAATAACGCATGACAAGCATGTAATATTTTGGACTATTATTAAATATTCTATTCGTCGGACGTTGAACAGCATTGAAATGTGCCAAACATTGTGGAAATTAGTTCAGGAGTTTTCAAGATGTGAGCGGTCAAACGCATGCAGTTGCTTCACTTTTTGGCCACCCTGACTATTCAGTCACACTGTCACAGCGTCGCAGAGCAGGCGAAACTAGAAATGCGTGGCAGAGCTTAGCGTCTAGCCCGCGCGGCATTGCAGTTACGCCCCTTTGGCGTATAGGTGAAACAAAACTGAGTAGTGATCGCTCCAGAAAACTCAGTACCGATCCGCAAGGTCTAGCAGTAAAGAGAACGTAGCCAAACTGCTGATCGACGAGGGATGTACACCTTTCACCCTCTTAAACTCTGGAATTACTGGACTGAAGTTCACCAAATGTTTACACGATGTAGCCAGATTAGAAGTGCGATATTGCAATTCGTTTCCGAATGCCATGGCGACAAAATAAAGTGTATAGGCCGATTTCGCCAATTTCGACGCTAAAATTGGTTGTCATGGCAACGTTGCTTGAACGATCAGAATAAAGAAAAGTCAGATCCTTAACCTACGATGAAATACCTACCATACGGTGAAAATTTGGTGAAAATTGGTCAAGTAAATCCTGAGATTATTTTGTCTCAAATGATTTATTTTTTAAATAATGATGGGGGTGCACGCCGACGACCGTATTAAACTGCGGATTTACAGGACCGAAGTTTACCAGAGTTACACACAATATGGCCAGATCATCACAGATGAACCGTTGTTACATCAGAATGGCGATATTGCAATCCATTTCCGAATGCCGGGGCGACAAATAAGTTTAGGTAAATAGTCCGATTTTGCCAATTTTGAGGCTAAAACAGGTTGCCATGGCAACGTCCTTGAGCGATCGGAAAAAGAAGGTCAGATCCGTAATCAACGATCAAATGTCTAATATGTGGTGAAAATTTGGTGAAAAAATACAGAGAGTGTATCCAGATCACCGCAGACGAACTTTTTATAATCAGAATCGCGATATTGCAATCCGTTTCGGAATGCCAGGGCTACGAATAAAGGTGAATAGTCCCATTTTGCACATTTTTGACTCTAAAATTGGTTGCCATGGCAATGTCCCTTGAACCGTCGGAAAAAGGGGCCAATCGGCATTCTGCGATCAAATGCCTATCATACGGTGAAAATTTTGTGAAAACCGGTCAAGTGGATCATGAGATAGCTTTGCTCAAAAAGTTTATTTTAAAAAAGAAATTAACGCAAGCAGAACATAATGCACTGTGTCTCACTCTCAAACAAGGTATCGCTCGAACGTAAGACTATTTTATACTTGTCCGACGTGGATTAGACTGGAGGCGGCATGACGTCATCGCCTGGCCTGCGCGGGTGAAGTCGCCTGGAGTTCAGGCCCGCCGAGGAATGTTACAGACAACGACAGACGACAGACGACGACAGACGCCAGAGAGCAAGACAATACTGCCCCCTACACTATGTGTAGGTGGGCCAGTAAAAACAATACACTTGCCTTTTGGCAATAACTTCGGCAAATGTAGACCGATTTTTAAAATTCTTTCATTGTGACATTCACGAGGAAACTCTCTATGTAAGTATTACAGGGTCTTCCACCTCACCTTAACTGTGTTGCTACACTACCTTGTGAAACTTGAAAATTGCCATTTCTGCCGATATCAATGGCGTATTGCACGTGAGACCTCAGAATTCATCTTGCTAGAGAGTATAGACATGAGGCCACCTTAGCGGCTCAGGTCTGAATCCTGTGACTATAAAATCTGGGGAAAAATGCAGCAGTGCTCAGACTCAGAGGAGGATCCGTGATGTCAGCGAATTTGAGCAATGAATGACTGAAGTGTAACATGGGCTGCAGCATTCAGTCATTGATTAAGCTCATATCAGTGAATGACGTGTCTGCGAGCTTGTGTCTGTACCAGATATGGACGTTTTAGACACTTTCTTTTACTTTTAAACTATTTACCAGGTAGGTGGACTGCAGTAAGTTTTAGTTACAAACACTACTGTCGCCTTCTGACAGTGGTGAACTCGTTTGTTGCATAACTTAACACAGAGTTTGTCATCAAATCACATTCTGAACATTCTTGCGTTATCTGCATTCTGCATACTGCACAAAAATTAAGTAAATCATTACTGTGGTACTTTTTGTAGTGTTTATCATTTAATTATTGTTAAGCTTTTGTTAAATTTCAAGTAAAACTAATTAATTTTAATGGTATGAGCAAAAGTTTAGCCAATTTTGAATTTCGCAAGGTAGTGTAGCAACATAGTTAAGGTGAGGTGGACACATTTTGCTATAATTGCATAGACAGTTTCCTCAGGAATTTGTCGGTAAAAGAGTTTTGAAAATCGGTCTACATTTGCCGGAGTTATGATAAAAAGTCAAGTTATTGTTTTTTTTCGAGACATGGTGTAGGCATAGCCCGCGGGGCATGCATGCCGCGCGAGCTAAATAATAGTGATGGTGGTTTGAGCGTTCGATCGCACTTGTCTTACAGAGGAGAGGAGCTGGCTATTGTTCTGATGCTAGGAGCCTGTGAGTGGTTTATGGCGCACCTTATCCGCAGAACTGTGATAATTCGCAGCAATACGTCTCGATCGTAGATTGTTGTTGAAGCTTAGCAACCGGAAGGTATAACATACACCCTACAGTATATAAGAGATAGTGTATTTATTTTACATGCGCTCAAAGGCTGACAGAAGGGCATTATGTTTGTAATCATGATGCAAAAGAATCGAATTAAAATTAACTTTTTGCATTTTCTAAGTTAACGCTGAATAAAAGAATACCTTCAAGCAGTTAGTTCCAAACTCATTACCATTTATTAAACTGTGGACAAAAATTGTTATAGTTTTACTAAAGGCGTGATAGCTAACTGAAACTTTTCGATACAGTGTACGACGACACTTACACTAAGTTTGCCCAAAAACGATAAGACAAGCTTAGGTGTCACAGAGGTGCCGCGCAACTCTATAGAAGAAATTGAAAATTCAAAATTTCATTAAATTAATTTAATTTGACATAACGTATGACAGCAGCAGTCCGTATAAGTCGCTATTCTTGCGACGATAAATGTTAAGTGTTGTAAACAAATTTAAACAAAGTCGATCGAGCGCTTAGCGTCATCAACTTGCGATAATAAGTAAGTAAGTAAGTAAGTAAGTACGAATATTTCTGTTCAGTGCGCTAGGCGCTGGGGTCTCGACGAAAAAAATGCGTTTTCATTGACCGGTAAAACTCTCTTAATGTCAAGTCAGGCTGACATAGGCCTATGTGAACGGGAAGACTGTTCCAAACTCGTGGACCGCCAGCGAATGCACGAATGCACGATAGCCAAGACGTTCTAAGGATGGAACACTTGAAGTTGTCTGATGGTCGGAGTTGACGGCGATCTGTGGCGGCGACAATTACGAACAGACAGTCATCTATGAGATACTGCGATGCCGGGCTATTATCTTTACTAATAAATACCACTATTCCTGCGTCCTCCTACTCCAAAAAGTGGGGGTCCGGACCCGTCCCCTTAAAATTACGCCTATGTTTTGACACATGGCACGAGTGCAATCTAACGAAAAATCATAGATGACTACACAGAGTTGGGCCATAAGTAGGCCTACTAGGCCTAACACTTGCACGTAAGATAAAAAGAATGGTCAGCGACTCAAACTGCGACTTCCTACTTGTGCACAAGTTCGTAGAATTAATTCTAGCTAATGTTGTGATCAGGG
>Ga0209780_1002652_pt1 | contig 12846 bp, 11 predicted proteins | sample WorMetexBAHAMAS2_FD_187384 | JGI IMG/M metagenome (GOLD analysis project Ga0209780, IMG submission 187384) | Marine gutless worms symbiont microbial communities from Max Planck institute for Marine Microbiology, Germany - Inanidrilus exumae... | ecosystem: Host-associated > Annelida > Digestive... | reverse complement strand
GCGCTCAGGCATGGCACGTGTTAATGGGATCGCACTAGCCCACGTACGTATGGGCGTTAAGCTTCCAGCAAAGAAATGAATGTAGCTGTACTTGTATGGCTAGGATCGCACAGTGTTACCTGCCACCCACACGTTTATCCTCGAATGGAATGAGCCATCCTGTCTTCTCTCTCAGCCGCAGAGCATCACCGCAGTGACCGCACTTTGGCCGGTACTCATTACCCGTCTCACAGACGGTAGGAAACTGAGATGGTTTGGGTGGCTGGTTACCGGGGTGGCATGCCCGCCCGAAGACGGTCACCCATTGCAGTGTCAACCGTCCGATAGCGCGGCGGCCGGGGATCGAACTCTCGACCACTGAGTCGCAAGTCCGACATGCTAACCACTAGACTACCGAGCCACCAAGTGACCAAGTACAGACAGTAAACACACCGAGATCTTTGCCAAAGCCGGACTGCTTGTAGCCGCCAAAGGGCGCGGCGACATCAGTCTTGTTGTAGGTGTTGACGAACACGGTTCCGGCCAGTAGACGATCAGAGACGTGCAGCGCTTTGCTGATGTCTCTTGTGAAGACGCCGGCCGCCAGGCCGTACTCCGTAGCGTTGGCACTACGCAGTACTCCGTTGATGTCGCTGATAACCACACATCACCGTTTCATTCTTTCCGTCACAGCGTACACCGAACACGTGCTTGTTTCTCATTGGCTGATTTGGATGATTGACAGCTCATTTGTGTATGACCTTGACCTAGTGTCTGCAGTGGCCTTGGGTGGTGGGCATGGCCTAATATGCAAATGAGCTGCCAATCACTGAAATACTAAACGCAGATATGTAGCTGGCCAAAAGCGCTTATATCACACCTACTATGCTTTCAGAACAGTTTCTCAGAAGGGCGAGATGGTTCAATGGAATAATATCTGTGACAGTAGCCGCCGCTCAAGTTAGGACGCTGTCAGTGGTATAGAAATGTCTAAATTTACTGTTCAATAATTCGTATGTTTATATTTACCCATCGGCGAATCTTGATACGATCATAACAGGTCCAAACGACTCCTCGCTGGCAATAAACATGTCATCGGTGACGTCAGTGAAGATGGTTGGATACATGAACAGCCCTACAAACCAGCAATAATATGAGTAGAATGTAATAGGAATAGGATACATCTGTTGTATATTTGTTTACACTGGATCCTAGCATTTTGATTGGTCAACAGATGTCACGTGACCGTTTAAGTGTGCTTCCATCATAAAGCAGTCACGTGACATCTTTTGACCAATTGCAATGCTAAGATCAAATATAAACAAATGTACAACGGTACTATCCTACTGTATGCTACTATGTACAATCAGGCTGTTAGTGACACTTGAGTCCCACTTTATTAGGTCGACTCAGAAGAGTCAACCTAACAACATGATGCCATCCACATAGCCGAAAGTACATAACGTATCGCAACGACGCCTGAAGAGGATCCACAAAAATTAGGTAAAATTGCGCATGTTTCCTGAGATATCCTGGCAGACAAACAGACAGACATACAGACACACACATACAATACTTCGCAGCCGCTCCCGCAAGCGACGTAATAACAGCAAAAACAACAACAACAAGGCAATTGTAGGTATCAGACTTCGCCTACACTGTGCAATCCCACCACCTCCTTCGAAGCCAATAGGCTGCATCGCCTGCACCCAGAAATTTTCACAATGCTATTTGCACTTGCCTGGCATACTGAGTGATCCCTTCTGCTGCATGGCGTCATTGGCGATTGAATGAGCAGTTTGCAGAGAAAGCGTCCGCGATGCTGCAGCGATGACTGCAGCAAAGGTTGCCAATGCTTTTAATGGGGCAGAGCACCCCCAAAATTGCCCATTCCCTTTGGGATATCGTCACCCCGCTGAAGGAGGACCGAGCCACGGCGATAGGCAACATGCACAAGTAGTTTGGTAAAGATTGCGTGTGTGCTTCTAGAGATATGCTGGCGGACAGACATACACACACACAGACGCACTCATTACAATACTTTGCCACTCCTCCCGCGGGTGAAGTAACAACAAAAACCAGAAAATAAAAAGAACTCCACTACGGTGTAGTGACAAATCAAGCGACAGTCCATAGGTCTCCTAAGCATGATTATATGTCACAATTAACAGCCAAATACTACGAGCAGCTGGTTGGTAGTAAGTAACAGCAGCACCATTATCAATCATTAACAATTGCTCCTAGAAACCTGGCCGATCAACACGTTTTCCTCCATAGACGAGCGTCGCTCCTTCGTTCACGCCAGTCTTACAGTAGTCCAGCAGGCTGTCCAGATGAGCACTGCACAAACAGTACACAATCTGTTAGTAGTACATACGTACACACACATCACATGACTGACAAACTCACCTGATACATGATCAGTGTTTTTAATGCTGGATGGTATTAAGTAATTAACATCACTAACAAAGACAACGTTGACTGACTGACATAAAACAGGTCACTTCGGAGACGTTCTTCCGAGCCAACCTTTGGCTTAGTACTAAAAACTAAATCTAACAGAACAAAAGCAAACATGCATCCATAATGTAACAGTATATTACCAAATAAACACAAAAAAATTAAAGCCAGGTTTGGTCGCCTTTTACGATCTCCGGCCTGGAAATGGAACGGGACTATTCTTAAGGAAGTAAATAACAGTCCTCAGTTATTTACTACTTCAGTTTAATGTGCTACAAGTGTGCAGTTTAAAAATAGAGAGTATATCTGTTTTGTCACGTTTGTCAGTGCTTCAAAATTCTTTGAATCTGTTTATTGGGCGTTCACATGGGCACCCCACCTGTGAGATGATCCTACGCTAGCAATCCTCAACTGTTCGTCAAAGACCTAGGAATTTCCACAGAAACAAAGCGCGATAGAGAGAGAATGGCTAATGCGGTAATTATCTGAGTAAACATCGGAAAGTACCGGTGATTCTGTGGTCCGTGATGGGTGTCAGTGTCCAGCGGGTCCCCAATCTTCATCTTTTTCACTTCTTCCACCTATGAACAAACCAATACTGACCTCACAGGCGTGAAAGTCTAACCAGAAAGATCATGTCTGTGACAAACTTGCCACAAATCACCTGAAATATGCATACAAGATATAGGTATGCAAGAAAATAAAATGGGTTCACTTTTCTGAAAGGAGAGTCGTGAAGGTGTTACTGTAAATAATTAGACATGCGGGGAAAAGCTCAGCGTCTAGCCCTCCCATTGCAAATGCGCACGAGTAAGAGTTGATATACTGTGTACACAGCCAATAAAATGATACGATACAATACGATATAATAGCGTATATTTACGTGTGCTCAAACGCTGATGAGATGGCCAGATTAATCTAGCACATGGCACTGAAAACGAAAAATAATAAAAAAACTAAAAAACTAAAAATGTCATTCAAGTCGCACAGATATCAGTATCTGATGTAAATTTCTCCAAATAACTGGCTTCATCATGAAGCAGCATTAATGTGACATATCCAAAACAATACTGCAAATCACCGTTGGTGCGTCTTCCAGATAAGAGTTCTAAGCATGAAATAGAGCAGCCCAACAGTCTTAACCAAGCCCTTGGCATCTGCATCGACTATAGATGCCATCTGGCTAAGAAGATTAAACAAAAATGCGTGGCAAAGTCCAGCGTGTAGCCCGTCCGGCGCAAACGCACCTGCGTAACTCTGGTTACAGAACCAAAGTTCACCAAATTTTTATCAGACGAAGAGGGGTAAGTAAGTAAGTAAGTAAGTAAGTAAAAAGAGTTTGGTTATCGTCAAGAACCTCTAACGTGCTGAATGCATTAGTATCAAGCGAACAGGTACGTTTTAAGCAAACATCTGAAACAGTCTGCACTGATGGTCGGGTCCGTATGCCAATTTTCGCCAACGTACGCCAAAAATCGGTTACCATAGAAACGTCCCTTAAGCGATTGCGAATAGGTCGGATTGATCACGCCCATCCAAATGTGTACCTATCATGAAAATTTGGCAAAGATCGGTTCAGTATATTCTGAGATACTTGGTCTTCAAGGAAACCATTGAAAAAAGAAAGAAAATAACCACCGCAGAACACAACCCTTTGGAGTGTGCTGCTGGGCGAGCTGAACGAGTAATAAAGTCGATTATTAAACGCAAAGACAAAGACATACTCACGGGCACACAAACAGAGGAACAAGAAACAGATTCAGTTAGCAAATCTTACCAAGAGCGAAATTAAACTGCCAAAGAAATTGTTCTTGACAAAAGGAATAATGTATACGGTAAAACGTCCAACATAACACATAACAAGTCATTTTAGAGACGATTCTTCCAGGTATTGACTGCATCAATAACGATAACCAATGTCATCACTATCAAAGGAAGTCATAAATAACGAAGCAATTCATAAATTCAAAAAAACTAGCCCTAACATTAGCCCAAGTTAAAAAGATGTAAAAACACATCTGAACTTAAACCTAAGCCAATGGTAATTTACAAGGATGGTTCATCATAATGTGTGCATAACTGTGGTACATAACGCTGCACAGAACAGTTCTGATAATCTTCCATGGACAATCGTCACTGTTCAGGTATTATCCATTGCACGGAAGAGGACAGACAACCAGAAACAAAGAAACATGAAGACAGATTCAGAGAAGTGAATGCTGTGTTTCAAAGCTCACCACAAGTGAGATGAACTGGTCGTGTAAACTGTCCTCGACAAACAGCCGTCCTGCTGCGATACAGTTCTCTCCTTTGTTGAAGAAGACGCCATTGCATGCCTATCACGACATCACGCCAGCTGGCTGCAAATTACGACGAAACATGGCGTAGCCAGGACGTTGTGTTGGGGCTACTCAAGAGGGGGTCTGTCGTTCTGTGATGTACTATAAGCAGGTTTAGTCAAGAATATACTGTTACTAAACCAAGCATAAAACAGTTATTTCCAAAAAAACGAAAATGTCTCAACTCACCCCATTTTTTCCTGTTATTTATAATGAAATTCCTGGCACTATGCCCATAGATACTAGCGCACTGAACCGTTAGACGGTCTGAGCGCCGAGGTCTAGAAGTAGGCTGGACCTCTGCCCGCAATAAAGAAAGAAAGGAAGGCCCACAGATGACATATGGGTTTAGCAAAAAGTAACTTCAACGACAAAACAGTACTAACTACTGGGAAAAGTCATGCACACAAAATGGCACAGATCAAAACCAGGCCGATTAAACAAAAACAACAAATAGCAGTAGACTGCTTGCACCATTCCAATTTCCGTCAGCCAAATTCTACCCATTCAGCAAAGGACATTGTTTGAAATAAACAACTAAATCATTGATGGCGTAAGGCACTTGGGCCATGATTTTCACTGAAAGAAAGAAGTCACAAAGAAGGCACGGTAATCAACTCACAAATCGTACGGCTCGGTCAACATCACAGTCAGCAAAGATAATCAGTGGCGACTTTCCACCCAGCTCCAGAGAAACTTTCTTCACATTACTCCTTGCCGCACTATAAACGCAGCAACGAGCAACACCGCGATCAACGACAAACTGTACCGTATGTCGCAATCATGCTGCGTATGGTATTATCTTGAAATTCGGGTTACAGGGTATACAAGGTCGTTAGTTTAGAAAACGTGCTGATGAATGGGGCGATTTATGTACCAACTCTGTCTCTGTCTTGTATAGTTTATGTGATAAAATCTACTTTTTCACGCTTTCATGCCCCTGACGTGAATATTTCCGGAAGACGGCTGTTCCAAGTTCGTTTACTATTACATTATAGGTAATGTGATAGATATTCACCAAGCAGAAACAAACTGCCTTCTATTCCATAATAATGTCAGTACCACTTATACAGAAAGGTAGAAAAATGCCCTTAGAATATTTGGTGAAATTTGGACGTGTTATTTTTGAGATATGCAAGTGGATAGACAAACAGACAAACTGACAGACAGACAGACATGGTGATGGCAATACTTTGCAAAATGCACCACTACAAGGGGCAAAATAAAAAGAACTACAGACCTTGGAGCTACACATACAACTGAATTCTGCAAACCTCTGCATAATGGATTTTCCAACAGGAGTCGAACCGGTAAATCCAACCTTTCTAACAAGTGGATGGCTGGACAGTGCCTCACCAATCACGGAACCTGGAAACACAGTGTAAAAAATCAGACAATCAGCTTCCGTTCGATTCACTTGTGATCACACATATAAAAATATTCACTTCTGCCTTTATATGCGGACCCATTGCCAAAGGTAGGATCCATCAGGTTCAGGTCTACAAACAAAACCCACTTCCAAGTGACATCTAGACATAGGTGTAAACAAAAGCGTTCTGCTGAAGGATCATGCATTCGACAACAGGTCCAGCTCTTTTGATGTCTATTGTCCTGCGAGCTACACGATTGTGCCTATTGGCTAAGCTGTGCCCGGCAATGCAAAACTACACTACCATATGCAAATAGTTTTCTGGACCACTAGTCGCCAATTCACTGTTTCCTCCTATGTTATATGCCGGTACCTTATTGACTGTGTAAAGTGCCCCTGCAGCGTTCTGCGTGACAGTGTCACCTAAATAAGTACATTTTAATAATAATAATAATAATAATAATAATAATAATAATATATAAATACAAACAAACAAACGTAAGTGAATTCATAACTAACTTTATTTACAGTAACAAGAATACCAAAATTTGAAATGCCTAGCTTCATCCATTCCAAAGATACATTGGGGGCCCCAAAATTTAAAAAATGGGTCACTTGTCATCCGTTGGCTACGAGTTGCTATGAACAACTTGCCTACCAAACTTGAAGTCTCTATCGCCACGCATTATGAAGATATGAAAGGCCATACAAAATGCGGAAAATTGGGTGGTTTGGGCCTTTGGGGTAGTTAAGGGCCACTCAAGGTGTCTGGAAATAGCACCATTTGGTAGAGCACATTATGATATTCTATAGGCCTTCCATAGTAACTATGTCCCTATATTGCACTGTTTCTGAGATGAAGCGTGATCCAGTGTATTCAGCATACCTGAACCTGGTAGTATATTGACAATGCCAGGTGGAAAACCAGCTCTCACGACTAACTCGGCAAATTTTAACGACGTCAGAGGAGTCACCTGTTCATAAGTCATAATTTTATATTTTACATAATATTTCATATCTACATGATGATATTCATAACAATGCTTGCATAGATCATTCATAACAATGCTTGCATATCAAAACCCCAAATACAACATTTTATTAAACTAACTTGCAGTTTATCACATGCCGTAAGTCAAAAAATGACATCAGCTGAAATTAATCCAACTATTTGCATAAGCAACTTTAATTAACCAAGTTAAATTATGCGAGAAAAAACTAAACCTTAAATTACATCTTGTCCATGACTTGAAACTGAAAACGAAAAACCGACTTCTTACTTCACAAAAGACTTCAGGGTTTAAAATAAGTAAATAAATATACACGTTTCTATACCAGCATAATAATAATAATGTCATAGCTTCAGATGCGGTAACATTCACAATAGATTTACTCAGAAATCATGATTAATCTCTACTCTCAGAGCAGCTGAATTAATGATCCTGACAAAGTATCCGCTCAGACTGCGGATTGACCTTAGAGCTCACAATGGGTCACTTTATCTTTCGCTAAAACCAAAGTCTAAAACCTTAGTATAAAACCAAAGCTTAATCTGAACGGTTAAAACCTGGTTCTAGACTGAGTTCAGATTAAGCGAAAGATAAAGTGATTTGGTTTTAGACTAATGTCTTAACTCTAAGAGATTAGTGATAATTGCCTATCTAAATGCATTAGGACGGTTTGGTTTGAGACCGGATTGCTCAGACTAAGTTCGGTTTTAGACCAAACTTTGGTCTTAAACTTTGTTTTAAGCGGTAAGTTTGGTTTTAGACTTTGGTCTTAGACAAAAGTTTAGCGTCACTACGGTCACTTCACGTTTTGCATTAATTAGGTCTTAAACCGGACTTTTGGTCTTAGACTAATGTCTTAGACTTTAATTTTAGTGAAAGATAAAGTGACCCACTATGTACTGTGGGTGTTTTACTATTATGCATAGAAATAGCTTACTAAGAATTCACTAACGCTATGGATATTCATTCCGCTTTATTTTTTGCTGATGATTTACTCATCATCGTTAACATCCTCGTCATCATCATCTTCATCCTAGTAATCGTATACTAATTCTTCGGATTATATTCACTGGTCTTCTTCTTCGCAACTGTTGTGCTGCTACTGCCACTTCAACTGGCCTTCTTATTGGATATTATTCCAGGTTTGGCCAGCTCGCCAATAGATAACCTCCAGGATAACTGAAGCCAATGTTTCACAGATGATACGCAGTATCAATTCAATGTGCAGGTTACATGACACTGATGTCAGTGAGGGACATTATCTTTTCACAATCCACCGATTCATAAGAGAATGGAGGCGACATCATTTATGCTGACTTTCCATCACCAGTACTCAGGGTGTTATTATTAATATTACTATTATAAGTATTTATTAATTTATTACTACTACTTTATTATCAAAGAAAAACAATGCAAAACTAGCTGAGACAGTCATACCATTGCGGGTTTTAAGATGACGGTATTACCGGCAGCAAGACATGCGGACATTTTCCATGCGAGCATCATCAATGGATAGTTCCACGGCGTGATAATGGCGCAAACTCTGAAAAGCAGTCATCTCCCCGTTTAGTACTGACGTACTACAAAGCGTTCAGACAGCACAAATGGCGCCAGGAGAGTAAGAAAACTACGTACCACAACCAGTGACAACCTCTGGCAATTGTCATGCCATCCATGCCAGTAGCCCCATCAATGTCCTTGACAAATCTTAAAACAGTGTTCATGTGCACACACGAATTCTAGTAAAAACTAACACATGTAACCATATTTATACGTAGTAGTGTTACAATGTTCTTACTGTACACATTTTAGGCCACATTCCACTGATTCCCGTAAATCCGGAAAACAGTATAAACAACAACAACATTCATTTAATGGCATTTTCTAAGGACAACCTGGGTCAACTGGCACCAGAAAAGCATAAAACCTTTCGTGATTTTAATGAAGCAAGAGACGATGGAGTGGACCATATGCAAATAATTTTCACCTCAATCGGGACGGATAACCACACCAGCACCTCAACACTCGATCTTCATGGGCCGGATGATCTTCCTGATGCCCAACCAACAGTGTCAAAGCACTGAAGGCACAACAGTACAAAGAACAATAATGTTCTCACCCAATTGGCTCCCTTTTCGTAAATGTCAAATTCTTGCTTGGCCGAGCATGAGTTATTGGAATAGTCTTGCCCTGAAAATGACACATTCCTTTCTAGATAGTCATCGGTATAACGACAAATACACTGACCATGACAACTACCACTACTACTGCATTTTACCGTTTTTTACGGCCAATATACAGGACAAAGTGTGTTAGCCAACACCCCCAGTTAAGAACTGGAAGATTTTGTTGGAAGTGTTATTGCCTGCATGGCCTTGCTAACAGCAACTAGCACAGTTGGTTCTATTAAGAGAAAATATGCTACATTTCTTCTCATCAACGTTACCAACGCCGTCAACCGTAAACCGGCAAACCACGCGATGCAATAGCCCTGTATCCACGGTCTAAGCTGGTGTCTGGCTGACGGCTACAGAAACAGAGATCAGCGGCGCCCTATAGACCCACGTGACTCAGGAAGCATTTTAATTTACGTTTCCACGTGACTGAACCCGGCTCGGTCAGTTCCCCTTCTGTTCTCTTCCTCCACCAGTTCCAGAACCAGTAGGCAATCTCTGGCGGTAAGTGGCATGTGCTTTATTACAGACTGGAACTCTTCCAGTCACCCAACCATCAGTGTAAAAGCACTGAAGGAAGCAACTGTAGCACACAGCCATAATAAAGTAAAAAGAGTAAAGTAAACAGTGTACAGCTATTTAGCATCAACTTAGCTCTTCAGCGCTACGGGAAACTCAGATGCCATATGGGATCACACAGTGTTACCTGCCACCCAATAGAGGTGAAAATCCCGCCTTTACCCCCAGTCAAAGCAGGTACTTGCTTCAGCGACCCCAGAGTGATGCAAGGCTGAGTTGACCCATGTTACGTGAAAGCGGACCGGCCGGGAATTGAACCTGCGACCTGTAAATCGCAAGTCCAACGCCCTGCCGCAACGCCACCACGCAACACAATAAGTTACACTGTGCTAAATCAGGTTTACTCCACAGACCTGTATCTTGTCGCACCAGCCAGCAAAATATCTGAACACGTCGATGGACATTCCGACGTGTGTCTTGAGAGCCAGAGTGTATACAGCGCCTGAGTCCAAACTTTCAATCATCGACAACTCTTCCTTGTGAGCTTCCATCAGATCAGCTAGTCTGCATGCGACATAAACCAATGTCACATGCAACGTTCCCTCTAATGTTTTGATCGTATGAGCGGTGCAGTCAGCTCTCTATACAGTAAAGTCAAAGGGCTGAGCTAACTAAGAATTGTGCTTAAAACCAGTTTAGTAAAATTTAACTCCATTTAGTTTTAAATTTTAACCTGTAGCATACACAATCACATCTATCACTGTCACTTTCAAATATTTCAAGGTGATATCCAGAATAACGTACATCCTGTAACGTTCTGTTCTTTAGCCGTCCTCGATCCAAGGGTTGGCCACACCATGGACGTACTTTCTCCATTTATCTCTGTCCTCTGTCATTCTGATTGACTCTTTCACGGAGAGTCCTGTCCACGCTGTGCATGGTCTTCCTCGCCTGCATGCACCTGGCAATTGTTCCTTGCGTTATCTCTTTCTTCAGGCAACTCCCTTGTTTCTTCATGGTGTGACCATAGTATGCCAGCTTCCTGGCTTTGACAGTGTCTAACAGTGTCCGGCAGGTTCATGATAGCTCCAAGGCCTCAAACGTTGGTCACACGTACACACAGATAACGGGCGTTTTCCAGTCGAACTTAGGTTATCCAACTGTCTCTTTATGCAGAGGGGCAAGTGGCATAAACCTGCCCTTAGCAGGATGTCTTTCCTCATGCCAGACAGGGACTCACACGTTAAACCTCATCCTTTCATCAACCATTAACTAACTTCCCTTTACATTGATCGTCTGATATCAACATCCAGTAACTTAGTTAGACAGCTCAGTAAACAGACAGACAGACAGACAGACAGACAAACAAACAAACAAACAAACAAGTTTAGTTATAAACGTCTCTTTGTCTGTTTCTTTTATTTATTTATTTTCATCCAGTTCATCCAGTAAATCACACAACATCGTCCGAAAAGACAATCAAATGAATGTTATTTCACTGGTATTCTCTACACTTGTTCACATCTCATAAATTAGTAAGTAAAAAGATGCAGACTGACCTATACATGAGGTTGCCTCTGTCTCTTGCACTCATCCTGCTCCACTCGCCTTCATAAAATGCTTCCTGTTAACGCATCATGCACAAAAACGATAACCATCAATCGCCAGAAGAAGCCAGCACTCACTAGAGTGCAAAGACCCATGCCGGCACCGATTTTGTAACTCGTGATGAACATACATCCGTAACAAAATATACTACAACCGATTTTCAAAATTCTTTCACTTGTAGTTTCGTTAGTGAATTTTTAGCCAACTGGTTACTGAAGATCCCACCACATTTTAAATGTGTTGCTACACTACCATGTGATTTTGTGTGTGTAAAAATGCCATTTTCAAGAGGTAAGTGAAGTTAAGTGGAACAAACCACCAGTTAAGACGTACAAAACAATTTCAATTTGTTTTGTTTACTTACTTCTTGCTTCATTTTCAGCTAGTATTAAATATTCTTTGTGAATAGCAGATGACCAGTCACGGGTAGACAATATGGACGAACTGAAGCAGCGTTTGCTGCACGTCTGGCATGACATGGACCAGAGCGTCATCATTGAATAAGCAGCTGACAAGTGGCGTGGTCATCTTCGTGCATGTTTGCTGGCAAAGGGTGAACACTTTGAGTCTTTGATCAACTGTTATGAGTTATGACATGTGACACAGTAGGCCAATCAGTGACATAAATGTTTCATATTCTGTCGAATACGATATTATTTCTAAAGTTTACCTACATAAATTGAGGTAAATTTGAACTTTAAAATTTCCAATTAAGTAGTGTGGCAACATACGTAAGGCATGGTGGGATTTTTTACATGATGTTTGTTCAAAAGTTCCTTCTCTTTCCAGCAATGAAAGAATTTTCAAAATCGGTTAAGATATGACAGAGTTACTGTTACAAGTTTGGTGTCTTCCTTTTTCTGGGACACCACCACCATCACCACTTCCGTGTAACGGCCGTTTTTCCAGGTGATCCTTGGTCAGCTGGTTCTAGATTAATTATAACAGTAATTAATTGAAATGAGTAACTTACATGAGCTGCTTCGACAGCAACGTCAACATCATCCTTGGTTCCCTTGGCAACCCGACATATAACCTGTTGTTGCAGAAACATACGTGCATCCAGACATCACTACCAAGCACAACAAGAAAGAACAACAACCCTTTCCAGGTGAGTCCGGGTCAGATGATTCCAGCTCAGTTTTCTTCTTCCATTTCTTCCTAAAGAGAATCTTTTGGGGATAAATGGCACAGATTGCTTATGGACCGGATTTCCTTCCTATCACCCAACGTTTCAAGCTCTAAAGGAAAAGACAAAGTACTGACCTCTACTACCACTAGTGGCCTGGCCTCATCCTTTCTTTAACCACCATAGGACCCTTCACGCCGGCTTTCTGATGTCATTACCAGGGCAAAATAAGAGCAACACCTGCACACAAGCATCAGGG
>Ga0209780_1002651_pt1 | contig 12847 bp, 6 predicted proteins | sample WorMetexBAHAMAS2_FD_187384 | JGI IMG/M metagenome (GOLD analysis project Ga0209780, IMG submission 187384) | Marine gutless worms symbiont microbial communities from Max Planck institute for Marine Microbiology, Germany - Inanidrilus exumae... | ecosystem: Host-associated > Annelida > Digestive... | reverse complement strand
AACAATAAATAATAATGATATTGACGGTGTTAATGATGTATCACCATGACAGTAGCCACTATGAGAGTTCACCTGGTTCATCAGTTGAATTAAGACTAGGCACTGGTTGCCACCAACCCTCAGACCTACACAGTTAGTCAGTCTGACTTTAGGCTGCTGCTACTGGCCACACCTCCCTTGCCATTTATTGTTAATTTTTTAGCCAGAAAGTGATATTTTACCATTTTACGGAGGGTGGAATGCTGAGTCGACCTAGGTGCTGCAGTTAGGATATAGAGCCAAGGCTGTTATCAGAGTAGCGGTTACAGTAAACCTTATACCCATTGTGGGATTTGATCGTGGGATCTCTTGCACCATAGTCAGGCTTGCTGCCTTTGGACCATTCAGTCCTGCAATCTGTGTCGTAAAGTTAACATATATCGACTAATAATTTTAGTCGCAAATTTATGAGAGATTTTCAAGATTTGTCTTTTGAGCAGTTGCAAAAAATGTGACAAACTTAATGGTGTGAAAAGATTATTTCTGTGTTACAGATTTGGTAAAATTCCTTGATTGCTAGCAGAATTAAAGATAGACTTGAGACTTGTTATAAATTGGGCCCAGGTTATTCTAGTGCAGTTTAAGTCTACCATTCTGTGTCATATTGCCAACTGCTTCTAATCTCTGCACATCACTTATGGATAAGTTACCAAACATGTTGTTTAGTCTAATTTCTGTTTACGTTGAAATGTTGCAGTTTGGGTAGTCCTGCAAGTGTGGGGTTGATATTATTGCATGATGACAGTCAGAATAGTTGTTGACATGGTTGTGGCTGTGTTGCTGGCAGCATTTCACGAGGTGTCTGTCTACCCAAAGAAAGATCTTCCGTTCTTCATCCTGTTCACCGCCGGCCTGTGTTCATTCACCGCTCTGCTCGCTGTGTTAACTCATCAGTACCCAGAGCCAATGGGCACCCTTGCACGCGTGGTTAGTACTAGTCTTTGCTTCGTGTCTCGGACTGAGTGGTACATGGGGTTAATTGTTTGCGAATCCGTTTCAGTTGGTCTTGTAGGATATGGTACCGTTCATTTTTTACAACTCTGTACAAAGCTGTTTTTGTTACTATGAATGGATATTTGCTTGACACCAACTACTTGCTTATTTCCTCGTGTCATATCATGTGCACGAGGCAACTAAGCAAATAGTTGGTGCAAGGTGGTGCGGTGGCACAAAGGGTAGAGCGTTGGACTTGCATTCAACAGGTCGTGGGTTTAAATCCTAGTTGGGGCAAAGCTGCGTAATAACCTTGGGCAAGTTGTTCACACCTATTTGCCTCTGTCACCAAGCAGTAAAACTTGGTACCGGCCAAGGCCGGTGATGCTCTGTGGCCGGGAAGGTAACCGCAGGTTTGGCGGAAAGTAATGGCAGCCTACCGCCGGGTCGATAACTCATAGTCACCTGCGGACTGACTGACTGTACACCGGGATCATCTCCGGGCCCAATGCTCGGTAACGAGTATGGGAAGTCTTTACCTTTACTTTTTACATCATGTGCAAATGCCATGTGACATGACTTACTTGACTTACGGCCGGTTTTTCCAGCTCAAATTAATTTTGCATTAATGTTAACGGAATATTAATTTGCAGCGGAAAAATTGGCCCGTAATGCCTCAATGATGAAGATGTGGCAGTGCACATCTGCAGCCCATGTGATGATGAATTATATTTCTCCAGAGATTTCTGACATGATGCATGTCTTTGACTTCTGTTAAACCCAACTTACTATAGCCTTTTTGATGTTATCAATGCACTCTGGCCTCCATTTACTCTCAGTGACAGATTCGTTTTATTATTATGTACAATGTTTAGCGAATGTGTCGGTTCCTGCATGCAGAATGCCATGACAGACTTTGGAAGACTGTTGAAAATTTCCACTTAGCTTGTAATATTTACTCACTTCAGTTTTTTGCTCCTGTTGACTTTAGGGATGCACCTTTATTCATCATGTAATGTGTGGACGCACTAGAAATTAAATTGTCTCTGGTGATGATGTTGATGATGACGTACATGCAATCATAGACATGTCCATCAGTTTAATAATAGGTGACATAACTGTGAATGGATTGCATCGCTGGCAGTATTGTTATTAAGAATATTTAAGCTTCGTCTTGTTTGTTGAACGTAAATTTTAACACAAAGTGCGTACGTGTTATTAATGATGTGGACTCTTTTTTCTGGCCTTTGTGATATTGTTCTCGTATGGCCTTTGGCAGTTGCGTAACTTTGGCAGTAATTGGACTTCAACCAGGAACTAGATTTCCTTTGCTAATCGATTTTTAATCCATTTTTGTTAATTTTCTGTTGGTATCTGCCGTCAGCTTTGTAGTGAACATTCTGCATTCAGTATCATACAGTTACTGGCCTTAAACAGCTGGCATAAAGGTATTAATGCACATTCTATTATGAGTCCTAGCCACTGGTTAGGGTTAGTGATTTGTGTTCCGTTCAGTGCTTTTACACTGATAGTTGGGTGACCGGAAAGACATCCGACTTTCCACTAACAGGTGGATGAGTAGTCCCAAGTGGAACCGGCTGACTACTGTTCACCTGGAAAAACCACCGCTGAACGTTAAGTGGAAGTAATAGTAGTAGCATGCATTAAGTATCTTTTTTGTATCCTCAGAGACTGAGATGTTGCTGCTGACAGGTGATTGGCTGGTTGTTCCTGCCTGTCGGATACATCATCGACAAACTCGAAGCGATCTTGCCGTCTAATTTAATTCAGCAGCTGTCCAAAGTGTAACAACTTCCGTTGTTTCATGTGCCAATGCTTCAGAGTTTTGTTCAACTTCCACGCTGCATATATTGCTCAGAGGGAAATCTGCTTCATCTGTCGTCACATCTGTAGCTGCAATACACCACGTGTGTGATGTGAAACACCAGGTGTGTGATGTGTGTAAAATGAAGATGAGCTGCAGAGTGCACAGCATTCTTTGGTCACTGAGCCAGTCAACATTGCCCGATGCAGAATGTCCAAAAGGCTTGGCTGTTAATTGAGCAGAAACAGGCAGGCATGCAACCATGGCCGATAAGTCCCCACAGACGGTTGTTGTCCGTCGTGTACTGAATAACGTTCTAATTCGGCGAAAATTTTCTTCCAAGTGTGTTCATCTGCCATTTGTAGCAGTGCGTCTCACGTCGTGTGCTGTACCGCATGAAACATGAAGCTGTTGTTTGTGTGGTCGTTTATCAGGCTGATCAAATTTGTGACCTATCAGTATTTTCCTGTCGTGGCCGTCGTCCGTTTCCAGTCATCGTCATTGTCGGCCGATCTGTCAGCAGCGGTGTATACGTGCCGTTTTATTCAGTGATATTGTCTGCATGGTGACTGTTCTCTTGTTCCACTGAGTCAGTGCGGTTGATGTATTGCCGGAGATTTTTGGCATTTGACAGTTGTTTTTAATTAAGTCTTTTATTGTCAGTGTTCTTGCAGTGTTTAGTGCTCTTGTGGAGTCTCGGCTTAGCCAATTTGCTCTGATGATAGCACTAACAACGTTGTATGTGTGCTGTCGTTGTTATTATGGTCATTATTAAACGTTTTAATACTATGTAGGGGTGCTTTTTATTGCGACAATGAGTTTTCATTGCCAGCAGGATGTGCGCAGCACATATGTTTGTATTTAAATTACTCTTGGGGCAATTTTGAGGTTTTTGCATCACTGGTGGTCTTGAAATTTGGAGTGGAGGAGTCGACATATGAGCCTCAGAAAGTAAAACTTTTGCACAATTTTAGAGTATAAACACTTTGCACTGGGTATCCCTTGAGCGGTTTGTAAGAAGTTTTGGGCAGGTCCATGTTTGATTAACTGTTGAAATTTGGCAGCATTTTCTCAAGGGGTTACAGAGATATGGGGGTTTAACGTCAGAGGGTGCTTTTTAGACCAATTTTCAGTGCCGTCTAGCAGCAAAAGTATACATTGGATCCTAAAACGTTATAGAGGTGCACAAATGGTACAGACCTCAATCATCATGCCGAATTGGTTGGACTGGGACTTTGTTTGCCACCATGGACATAGGAGATTGATGTTTTGTGTTTGTGTTTTTTAAAATTTGTTCCTCATGCATTTTAATGGCAGCGTTTGTGAATGCGAATTCAGCATCATGGACAACAACAACATATTCGTTTATTGTAAACTGTAATCCGCAGTAGTACACAAGTGAATAAAACTAGAGCTAAAATATATAAAAGTCAATACATATTGCTGTACAACATTCTGACAATAAAATTACAGTCTATGATTCTAGAAATGCGGTCAGGTAACTGTCTATTGTGCAGTCTATTTCTAAAATTATAGTTTTGTTCAGTAGGTGGTGGCAAAAGTGTGCGTAGGATATGGTCTGGGCGGGTTAAGATTTAAGGTTTAACTCAGAAACGATTTTGGTATAATTGGATAGGGGGTTTGTAGTTGTTTGCTTTCATTCATTTTTTGTTTCTCTGCACTGCTAGGTGGCACCACTACAGAATGATGAAGTTGAAATCGGTAAGATTTGGGGTATTGAATAAACTGATTCAGGTGAAAATTGGCATGTAAGCATAGACTTGGTCTACTCTGTGGTGCCAGATTTGGCTCTGATCGGATGAGGGGTGGGTACTGGAGCCTGCCAAAGTACAAAATTTGGTGAAAATTGTGTTTTTTTTTAAACTAATGGTGCAGTGTTGAAGTAAGACTTGGTTTTATTGCAGCAGCACAAGTTAGATAAATAGATAAAAAAAATTTATATAGCGCTTATAACTCAAGAGTCACTGAGCGCTTCAGTCGCCAAAGAGATTAGTTTTTCTCAGATCGTCGGAAGAAAACCGGATGGGAGGTCATTCCACAGTACAGGACCGGCAGCCGAGAAAGTCCTATGCCAAGTTTATTATGTGTTCTTGGCACGAGCAGCTTCCACATGTCATTTGAATTGGACCTTAGTGGGCGACGACCAGCATCTGACAGAAGACGACAGTCATGAGCCCAGTACACAGGAGCAACTCCAGCGAGCGGCTGATGCACGAGCCCCGCGATCTCGAACACCGCTCACTGACGGACTGGCAGCCAGTGCAGCTGACGTAACACTGGTGTGATGTGGTCACGACGATGGGCGCCTGTGACCAGGCGGGCGGCAGCATTCTGCACCAACTGGAGGCATTGAAATAGTCCGTCTCTGGTGTCATACAGCAGAGTTGCAGTAGTCCAGGCGACACGATTTGAACGCCTGGACAAGCGTCTTGGTGGCATTCGCGGTCAACGAGCGGACTACTGGTCGGAGCTGGCATAGCTGGTTATAACTGGAACGACAGACAGCCGTGACATGGGCCGCCAGCGACAGCTCACGGTCGATAACAACATCGAGGTTGTGAGCGGTGTCCGAGATGGCGATGCATGTGCTGAACACCAGTACGTCATGGCAGTCGACTTTGTCCAGCAGCTGACTCGAACCGAGCTACAGCGGCTGCGTTGCAAGAGTCGGCCGTTTGAGTGAGGCAGAACATATCCTGATACAAGACTTTAATGAGGAGCTATTGATGACGAGTTATTGTGTGTTGAAATCTCACTTTGATCATTTGCAAAGCATTGCATGAAAATTATTCAAATGGTGCATTATTTTATCAGAAGTGAATAAGGAATTATTTTATTACATAGATGTTGCACGTTTTACAGTAAACGAAAAACCGTGTAACCTGGAGTTTTTTGCAAGACCGAAAAGCTGGTCATTGGTTTTCTGCAAACCCGGTTTTCCAGTTTTGAATTATTTTGACATGAAGATGTGTATCTGCTTGTTAAAAATAACTCAAACATTGCATATTGCATTTTGTATAATTGGTATCTGACAGATTACTCAGTAGTGGAGTCAATAATCGGTAGCACTAGCACACACGTGTATCATTTATACACTACTGTTAGCACAGTGTAGCGTCATTGTATGATAGGCTTTTGGTTTCCTGTCCTCAATTGCCAGCCGTTCAACTGCAAACGTTTTTACTTACTGCATGTGTGACTGAGTGTAACGTTTAGGTTCTGATGGGTCGTGGAAGGCGAAAGATGCTGGAGACAGTTTTTGACATACTTGGCTAGAAGTGCCATTTTCTGAAGCAAGTTGCTGAGCTCTCTAGGTCTTCATTATGGGTTTTTATCCTGGTGCTGCAAGACCATTATCAGGTAGATGAAGATGTCAGCTTAGATGATTTCCGAGATCATGTTTCTGGAAGGTCGTTATTGTACACATTAAAGAAACTTGCAGACATCACTGATCCTTGAGGACGTTCCATTGTTTTGGCATCTCCAACAACTAGAAGTGTCTCCAATGTAAACATTGTAACCATCTGTCTAATAACAATGGGTTGTGAACTGTGATATCCATACATACATAAAACCGATTTCTCACCTGCTATTTTATCATGTGATTTTGTCAGGAAACTGTTGCATGAAAGAATTATGAGCTTACTCTAAAAGCTTGGACAAATGTGGGAACATATTGACAGTTTGCACACTCCGTTTGTAAAAGATGGTCATGAAGGGTGCAGAAGCCATGTTTGTTGATGCAATTTGTTACATTTGCAACGTGATAAAGTTGCACGACAAAATTGCAGGTGAGACATCGGTGTAACTCAGTGGCTGAACATAACCGCTAACTTTCCGTTAGCAGCACTTTGTCAGTATTTTCAAAACTAGAGCAGGTTAGCTTAGTATATATTCCTTGATTGTCACAGCAATTATGTGAATCCCGTAGCTGAAAACTTATTTTGGAAATCCCAAAACTGAAATCCGGTTATGGACAAAGACCCGGTTTTGCAATGTATGTTATCACTCTGATAATATCTATTTGTGAAATTTTATTGTTTTGTGTTTGAAAAACTGGGCGGTGTGAGCCTTGAGTCTTGACACGTAATGAAGATGATGTCCGAGGTTGATGATGGCTGATGCCTGTGTGAGTGTGCGTGTTGGCCATTGTGGCATGAGTTATTGTGCACATCGTGTGTACAGTGAAGTGGACAAGGAATTCATGAAACTGTCCATATCATTGACCGTCTGTTTGTCTGTCTGTCTGTCTGATTTACTGTATGTATGTGTCCTTGACTGAGCTGATCTACTGCTAGTCACATTTACTGCTAGTCTTGACAGTTGCATGTTATGGACATTGAAGGCAGGCAGCCTGTCATTGAGTGCCGACTCTGTTGTGGCTAATACTAGAGGCTAAACTGAATGCTTAAATCCTAGACTTATTGGCTGAGACTTTTGTCTTAGCCTTTTTAACAGCTGATTAATATTGCAGTAAGCTTGCACTTGAATAGCATACATATTATACTGATTGCTAATATGCACACACTTCGGGACAAAGATAGGTATTCAGTGTTTGTTGTGAATGTGGATTTGGCTTAGAAATTATAAGTTGCGGTAAAAAAGCAATAACTATTAACTACTAATGTGAACTTGTTTTGGTTTAAGTCTAGACTTAAGACAGTCTCAAGACCAAACGCCATGGTTTTAACATTTGGAATTCCTAGCAGATGATGGACCAGTCCAGTGTGCATTAAGTCCGGACCATATTGGTAACTTGAGGTCAATGATGGTCTTAACTTCAAACTTAGACCGAAATTTAGTCAAAAATTTAGTTGTAGCCTTGGGGAATCAGACGTTATTCATTGTCTGTTGATAGCTACCAACATACATAACGGCTGATGTATGTCTTCACTCGCGGGCTTGCAGTGATGTTGCATTGTCACAGGGCAGCAGTTGTACAGTCATACAGACTTTACAGAGCATGTGTTGCATGTTGACGTTTTGATTCAGTTTGGTAGATTTGTGCCAGTAATAATAAAGTTGGAGCTTAGTACGAGTGAGAATTTGTAATTAATTATTGCTACAGATACCTCTAATGCATGTCGGTGAACACATTTGTTGCTTTTTGGCAGCCTAAGCTGAATTGGTGAAGCATGCACATTATCTACATAAACTAAAACTCTGCAGGTTGCACTGAAAATAACCTACGTCCGTTTTAATGGCTGTTTTGGAAAGTAAATTGGGTTACCTTGTTCTGCTCTGTTTTCCTCTGTCTTTGGTGATAAGTCGCATGGGTTTCTTATTGTCATGTATTATCACATAAATCACACGCTGGCTTATCTGTGACTATGCTAGCTTGGTATTTTCTGTCATCGCATGACTATCTGTCTGTCACAAGTCGGAGTTGTACCAAAACGGCTAAAGGTAGGATCGCGCAAGCAACGCCGCACGATAGTCTACGGACACTAGTTTAATGATGCAAAAGATCTCTGCGAAATTCTGATGGGATCACCCCCAGCGGCGGCGCCAAATGCCGGTATAGTAGGTAAAAATTGAGTTTTTCAACCTGTCGAAAAGTCTCCGGTTTAGACACCTTACCATCGAAAATTTGTGTAAATCCGCCACGGTGGTCTGCGTCCACGACAGTACACTGGCAAAGGAGTACTTGCTGTCGTCAACAACATTGGTGGTCGTGGAAGTCTGTTTATCACGCGTACGACTCACGTCAGCGTTACTTGTATGTGACACGGAGCATCGCATGCTCGCTGTGTGGTAGTCATCGACGCGCGTATAAAACTATGCCGATGGCTGAATAAAAAGTGGCCGTTGCTGAAAGTGCTCCTCAGGCTGACATGTGATCTATTTGCGTTATTCGTACAACAGTAGGCCAACATTTCGACTGACATACAGCGTCGCGCGGGTCTCTCGGCGACAGCTGAGCCTGTTGTTAAGATCAGTTGGCTTTCTGAGATGCTGTATCATGTCGAATGTACCATGTCTAGTCGTGTTGTACAGATGACACTTGTTATGTTCACGCTACGCTTATTTAAAACTCAGTCTGCTGTTAATGTATGGTTCTCATTATCGTATTGGACACTGCATTTGTGAACGGGTCTAGTGTGGTATAATTGTACAGTTCGACACTTAAGTTATTTAATTAAATGCCGGCAGCGTTTTTGTCAGTGTTGCTTGCGCTGCTAGAACATCTAATGTTGAAACTAGCTGAATCTGTTTTGTCTGAATCTAAGAGTATGCATGGAAACATATGTTATGTTGTCAGTATTTGTGAACACTCCTTCCCTTACGAGTCCGGAGGTGCGGATCAGTCCTTCCAAGTCTCATTTACTGCTTTGACGCTGTCGGTTGGGTGATGAGAAGGGAATCTGGCCCACAAAATAACCTACACCCAAAAATTATGTTTTGGAACTGCAAGCAGAAGGTCAAGCCGTACCGCTTAGGACTGTAGGCGGGTGCTGATCGCTTTTTCGTGGGCCTTTGAGCCCATAGATGGATGAAACACTAAGGTCTGTGACACATGGTCAGTGCAACGCCAGACCCACGGTTACCTTCCTTTGGCCGGTACCAGTTTATACTGCCTGATAAGAGATGGCACATGGATGTGAAGAACTTGCCTCAGGTTGTTTCCCGTCAGTGCGGCGGCCAGGAATCTAACTCATGACCGTCGAATCGCAAATCCAACGCCCTTACCTCTACGCTACCGAGCCACCCCTGGTAGAGGACGAAAACTTTAAAAGCGAGTGAAGCTCTACCATCTGTTGCTAATTCCCCTGCTATAATAGTAATGAATGTTAGCCAACATTACTTCAAGATGCTTGAGCAGATAACTTTTTGAGCGTTCCTATACAGAGTAATAGTCGTTTGCAACACGACTAACAGGAACGTATCTACAAACTACAGAGTGAGAACCTCTAACTGACATGGCGACACTGTTTGCTGAGTGATCACACGTGTTGATGTTCGCTACATATGTACAGCTAACAGCAGTGGTGATCCAGACTTCCTTGGGTTCGCATCTCCCAACACTAGCACTGTATAAAACGGCCGTCTATATAAGTTGGCAAACTATAGTTTTGCTTTCCTTAAGAGTACATCAGAAGATCACCTGACTTAGGGGACCCCAGAATCCCTACTAGTGACTGGCCTCAGGATCCCACTGGGGGACTTCCGTCCCCAGACCGCTGACGAACTCTGCCTTCCTGAATCCTGGATCCGCCCCTGGATGGTAGTGGCGCTGCAACTACAGATCCAGGGGCGACATTGTTTTCCATGTCTGTTGGTGGCACATCGATGCGCGCAACGTTCAATTCATGGTCGTATTCACGGTTCACTTGTGCGACACACTGGTCGATGTACAGTGAGTCGAAGGACGCGACGTTCGGGCACCGGGCTTCAGGCAATGTAGACGTGCCTGACACTGAGTGTTCAACAACAGCCGGCAGTGAATATTGCATGCAGTGAAAGGTCAGCAATGGCGACGAACGGCCCGGTCGACTATCAGTTGACTGTAAGTCACCTGTCAGTGCGGACACGTGGCCGCTCGTGACGTTGTATGGTAAATTACCGACGTCAAAAGTAAGCGGCTGAGTTTCTTCACTCCACAGCGAAATATCATCGTGCCCCGGCTCGCTGACGTCACCAGCCGCGGGCACTTGCCATTGTTGATGGTGTTGCCTGGCAACGGCGACAAACTGCTTGAGCTTGGTCATATCGACGTCGGTGTCGTCGTCAGGCGCCAGTGGCAGGCAGCATGCCAGGTTCAGCAGCTGCGTCGACCTGTTTACACCGCGCAGACTCAGCAGCAGTCGGTAGATGTCGCGCATGAGTTCGTACACTTCGGAGTCGGACACTAGCGCCAGGTCCGCATCGACGTCGTCGGTCCTGGCCGGCGTGTAGTCGAACCTCGCAGCTGCCACTTTCTTCATCTTTAACCTCCTCGGCCGAAGCACGACTTCCTCTCGCAGCCGCTGTAGCAGTAGTTCGCCGACCGACGGCGGGTGACAGTCGGGTGTTGACCGGTCGTCTTGTCGCCGGGCCCGCCACGCGGCACGGAGGCCCTCCGACACCACGACGAGCACGCAGTCAGCTTCTCGGAATGAGTTGAGCACGAAGTCGGTCTTGCTGCGTCGGATTTCCTCTCGATGAGTCATTTCGGACACGACTTTGACGTTGCAGCGACTGCACAGAAGCTGCGAGAGTTGTCGAATGACGTCGACGTGTTGTGCGCTGTCCGACTCGTAGATGAGCAGCAGCGTTCTTCTCCACGGCGTTGGCACGACTGAGCCACAACATCCAGCACTCTTTTACAGCGGTAGGCTACATCTGCATTAGTTTCGGATTTGTTTATATATTACAATGTTTGCTGTGCTGAGTCGTTATTACTTATTTGGGGCTCTGAAATCTAAGCCTAGGCCTATGTCAAATTTTTGGATTTTGTTGCTTCCTGGAACAAGAAGCTCTGCTACTGCAGAGGGACCGCGCGACGCGCTGTGTTAGTAAATTCGTGCTATGTTTCACGAGGTATGGGAGTTAGAAAGGTTTCAAACAGCAAAAGTGACTTTCAAATGGCATTGGCAATGTTGCCATTCGATAGGCCACATACGATTTCTTGTTAGTGTTCCATTGCAACTATGTCTCTATTTTGCACCGTCGACAAGATATTATCGCTTGTTTCCCAAAATTTAAGGAAGTCACGTGACACATCACACATCTCTTTCGGGGGTAATATATCATGCATACATACTCCTATCCTATGTATCAATCAGCACACGGTATTTGAAGTGCGTAGCTTCACCGATTCCATAGATGTGATTGGGGGGAAATTTGTAAAAAAAAAACGGGCCACGCGACTCCGACCACGCTCATTAGGGAGTAGGCCTAATCGGTCATCGAAAGCCAAGCACTTGATATATTCTGCCTGCATACAAAATTTGGCGACTGTCGGACTGTCGGTTCAGTCGTTCCGGAGATATGACTGCGGGTGTCGAAATTGAAAAATGGGTCACGTGACCCTCACCAGTGACCATGACCTGCCCTTCCCCTTGTGGCCGAGTGGTTAACGCACTCGGCCGCCATGTGCAGTAGAGCGTGACGCGCTCAGTGACCGGGGTTCGACTCGGCCCGGGCGTGTTCGCCTATCAAAAATTACGCACATGATGAACAGGGAGATAATCCCGGGCAGGTAATAGAGGGTTCGACGGTGCATGTCTTCTATAAACTGACCGTTGCAGGCACCTTGATCTAGCAGTGTCAAGTCTGCCTGCCGCGCCTGACGGACACACGATGGCAGCATATTGCGCGCGGTAAAAAATGGTGGGGGTTCCCCCCTCTTCAAAAAAAAACAAACCGGCGTTATAAAGAAGCACCCATGCGACAAACATTAGCAACGAAGCTTAACGCTGTCATGCGGCCATGCTTGGACTAGTGTACGAAATACGAGAAACGTGGAACAGTTTTGGGTGAGACGTATATAGGCGCTCATTCGTCTAAACTGACCAGTGGTTGATAGGTAGAGAAGCCACGCAGCGGCACCGGCAACCAACAGCGAAGTGACGATACCAATGACCATTGCAATGACGACGTTTGTAGAAACAACGGACGGATACTTCACCGTACATTCTTTCTCGTCTTCAGCTGTACACGTCACCGTGGTTTACATCACTACCCGCATACTTCATTCTAAGCTGAGCGCTGGTTTATGCTCACCAACACGCCAAGCATTAAAGACGTCTCTGTCGAGTAGAACCGTACGGCGCTGCACGTCGACGCGTGCCGTAAACTTATGCTAATCTATGCTAAATCAATCAATCATCAGGTTGAGAAACCGCAACCATACAATAGAGATATACACGACGGTAAAAATGTACAATTGTAAACGTTATCAGAGCATCAAAGAATCGCTTTAATCAATCAATCAATCAAAACGAATTTATATAGCGCCCTACGTCGCAGGCGAATCAGAGGCGCGTGTTGGACTAGGCTAGGTAGAGTGTTTACGTTCGCTGTACGCACTATCAAACAGTTCAGTCT
>Ga0209780_1002650_pt1 | contig 12848 bp, 8 predicted proteins | sample WorMetexBAHAMAS2_FD_187384 | JGI IMG/M metagenome (GOLD analysis project Ga0209780, IMG submission 187384) | Marine gutless worms symbiont microbial communities from Max Planck institute for Marine Microbiology, Germany - Inanidrilus exumae... | ecosystem: Host-associated > Annelida > Digestive... | reverse complement strand
TTCCTCTTCTCACTCCTACTAGCACACTGCCTGGCCCAGCGCCTCTGAAGTTACGACCATATGGCGCTATACAAATGTGTATATTATTATTATTATTATTATTATTATTATTATTTCGACAAAGTCGAATGTTGCTTCAACAAAATCGAACGTTGCTTCGACATTGATGCTGGCGTGGACGGGACTTTAGGGAACAGTCGATTACAGTTGTGTCCGTATATTTTTAAACATACGCTCGTTAGCAACAACACGTTTTATTGACATTTGCTAGGAGGCGTCATCATCGTTGACGCTAATATTCAGTCACTGTAACACATCTTTCGTGTTTTTCTATGTCGTACAAATGCATTGATCAGCTCAGTACTGTAAGACTAAAGCACGACTTTCCATAGACGCGCATTGTCCAGTGTTCTTTAAACCGACTTAGTCGATAAATCATGCCTATGCTTAAAACAAGAAAAATGGCGTTTTAAGGACTAACTAAAACAAGTGGTCGAATAATTTTGACGAAAGGCCGCATCGCCCATCTTGTCACCCCTCGCAGCGGTGAATGGATTTGTCCGACCTTGATCCCCATCTAACACATGGTTCCTTGGGCCCACATATGAGTCAGCCCCCTCCCCCCAAACTGCATCTCGATCGGTTCATCGTTTTATACAGCCCACAGACAGACAGACAGACCACGTGCTACGTGCGTGCAACATGTCGCGACAGGCTGCATCTATAGAGGCATTGCGTGCGATGCGGCCTGAAATGTTATTTATATCAGGCCTACTGTTGTTACTGTTACAGGCGGATAGTTTCAGTTACATTCCGTCCTGGAGGATGACGGACATCAACTGTTTGCCGTCAACGAACGACTCGGTTTACACCGAATTAGTCAGTCTTAGAAGTAAGTACTGAATTTCAGTCACATGCAGCTGCTGTAACGTGGCACGGCGTACTTAGGGGCACTGGCGCTTGCCCCCTTTAAAAGTTCTGAAAACATATTCTGAAAACATATTCTGAAAAAAACCAATATTGATATTCAGCATTGACGTCCAGTAGACAATAAACGAGCATTAAGTACAAGACATTCTAGAAGGGCTGGGTGGTATAGCACCTTCTCAGATTAGAAATACGCAACTGCCTTTACTTGTCCAAAACTATATGGGAGTTAAAAACCTGCTATTTTTCATCGTAACCCCCATTTTTCAAGAACAAACATTACTTGACATTTAGAAGACACGTATCAATGTGAAACAATCTCTTGTGTAGGGTTTAAGATCAGACATTCTTTATTAACTGAACACTATTTATTTACACGCATTCAGTTATTTCAATAACGTATCTAAAGCTCTGGCCGAGACTGACGTAGGTCTAGGGCAGGCGGCGAAGCCCTCCTATTCGCGGAAAGCAGTTGTATCCCGAAAATTAAGTCTACACTACAGTGGATTTCAGGCTGGACAAGTCATTCTGAACCGTACAAATTGTGTCACAATGCACCAGATCATGCAAAACAGACTCGAATTCCAAACTTTTCTTTTGCCCCAACCCAAACCAGCGAAGAAGGGAAATCATCGATCGGTGTTACCTCCTGTTTGGGCTTCAACCCCCAAACCTTAGGGTAAAATGGGGGTAACTTCGGCACCTTAAGCTCTTTTTGCGTGTAGAATTCGTATTTCTGAGTCGATTTGAACGCAGTTAACTTTTTTTCGTCAGCTGTGAGCCTTGCGGACATAAATAACGATGTTCAGTTCAGTCGCTCATAAAAAGCGTTCAATGATTTTATACTTGCAGAAAATTTTTCTTTCAAGTGTCGAAGTTACCCCCACTGCCAGGAAAGTTCAGAACCCTGTGGGGCTAACTTCAGCACATATGCCGAAGTTAGGCACAGGGCCTACGCGCATCAACAGACCTATTCGTTCATTATGATTGTTCGTGTATAGGCCTATGGCCAACAATTTCAAGACAATCACAAACTGCGGTTAGTTCGTAGATTGTATAGCACTGAACATACCAACTTGATTCTATACTCAGTGGCGTCTGGAGCATTATTTATGTGTGAGGAGGCCAATTTTTCGGCGCAAAGTGCCGGAAAAACGGGTTGTGCCCCCACTTTATATGATCCCCTAAGTCTCTGCAGAGGTGGCTCACTTGTAGATTTTACACAATATTACTAACGTAAGTATCAGTATCTGAGAATGAAACTTGTCCGTTACATTGTTGGCAACGCTATAACTAATTAATGCAAAAGTGAGAGGCCAGGCCCCGCGTTGAAGAAAGTGAGGGTGCCCAAGCTCCGCCCAGTGGCGTAACTGTGGTCTGAAAAGTGAGGGAGACCAAGCAAAATTTCTGCATCGGTGTACTTATAAAGTGGGGCCTCCGTCCTCCCAGTCCAAAAAATACGCCTATGGCTCCCCCTCCGGTTCCGACGCTTATGTCTATGCTGGTTTTGTTTGCTGCTTATTACGTTAACAGTGTTGGTCTGACTTGTTGCTACAGATCACATGTGAGCTATCGCAATAGTCTGGCACGTGAGAATAACCAACTGCCGACAGTCAAGTCAACTGTTCTACCGGTGACTTTACTAACATGAACATCTCGAGAATTTTCACAGAAGGCAACTCGAAGAGTACAGACAGGACAGCTAAGCTCGCTACGCCAAGGCGCCAACAAGATGACCACCAGAGCCCAGCAGCGCCAACAGCAGTCTCAAAGATTCCCGCGTCTTTTGTATTCTGTATCTCCGAAAATCAACTCGATCGCTCGTCCAACCTTTGTACCAGGAAGTACCTCCTCCCAGGAATTTCACCGTCAGTTTTCCGAGTAGGCTATTCGTGTGACAGAGCAGAATGTGTCAGGCCGGAGAATGCTTTAGTTTCATGGTAGAGGACCGCGCGCTTTGTCGATTTGTTGTTCGTAGTTACCAGCAGCTGTATCTATACGCACTGCATGCGTTTTGTTAGACATGAAGTGGTCGTCGTCGTTAGAATAAACTGCAGCCAATCATCATTCGTCGAATTCAAGTATCATGAGATGACAAGCATAACCTATGAATCGAAAATTCGACATTTATGCGCCGTTTTATTAGTTGTGGACTTTGCACCGCGTGTTTCCAACTACAGCATCACGCTTACCCGGTATTATTATTGTGTCGGTCCCCGTGAAGAGCAATTAAACCTTTGCGCGAATAATTACTTTTAGCTGCACCAAGAATCGAGTTCATTTTAGTGATAACTGTGGCTATTGACACGGAGTTGTGCCGTCACTGTTGTTAACGTCTGAAAACCGGTCTGTTTTTATCACTGTGTAAATAGTTTTATTGCTGCATGACTGCCTCTGTTACACTTTACCAGTGGCGTCGCCAGGTGTCAAGAGGTTGGGGAGGAATGCATAAGTAACATACGAATGTGGCGACAGAGTTATCCAGTAATGTGTGAACCTCCACCACTCCCCCTGCAGCCGGAAAATTTTCTCAATGAAATTGCCACGATCTCAGAATCCAGTTTGGAGAAGGTTGGGGTGGGTGGGGCAACTGCCCCCTTTTGCCCCCCCTCGTCGCCTGTGGCGACGCCACTGCACTTTGTCTGGATTCAAATAATTAATTTGTCACGGTCATACATCAAAATGGAAAGCTACGTGACTACGTGTGTATTCGTTGTCGAAACAAAGAAATTGCATGGGCGTAGCTAGTGAGGGGAGTCCCAGAGTGCTTGGACCCCCAATTCAGAGACAAATTTTTACCCACATAGAAACCGATGTAGCTATTGAGATAGAGTTCTGCTGTTACTGTTGTTAACATCTCAAAATCCGGTGTGTGCTAGTGGTTTGCTTTATTACTGTATAGTGTTATTGCTGTAAATATCATTGCCGTTGTTATATACGTCTGGATTCGAGTAACTCATTTGTTACACTGACACAGCAAACTGAGTCCTTAAAACAAAGAAACTGCAAGGGCGTAGCTAGCCTAAAAAAGTAAAGTAAGTGCATAGCAGTTTGAGGAAACTCTGCCACACCGCTACGGGAAACTCACATGCCATATGGGATCTCACAGTGTTACCTGCCACAGTGACACCCGACCAACAGAGGTGAGAATCTCGCCTTTACCCCCAGGCGAAGCAGGTACTCGATTTAGCGACCCCAGAGGGATGTAAGGCTGAGTTGACCTATGTTACGTGAAAGTGGACTGACCGGGAATTGAACCCGCGACCCGTAAATCGTCCAACGCCCTACCGCCAAGCCCCAATGCAACACCAGTAGTGGGCAGTCTAGGCGTGCTTGGACCCCCAATTCAAAGATAAATTTTCACCAGCATAGAAATAGGTATAACTTTGCAATAAGCATCACGGCACAGATAGTACTGGACAATTTGCACAGCGACAGCGTCATAGACAGCAAAGCCTACAAGAAGCCACCACAGAGTTACTTTTGACATATTTTAAAGTCCAAGAGAGAATGCATAGCATATTTTCCCCATATTGTCGAAATTGACTGTTATGTAATTTAATAGGCTAATAGGACAGGACACCCCTAATAAAAATGGCTATACGCCAATGGGAAGCTGACTCAAGACACAAGTAAATGAGCTGGGTTTAACTCCCACTTAACATATAATCAATTAGTTCAGAGATAATCAGTTAAAATAGCTGCATTAGATGAAACGACCTTGAAGGTCACTCAAGGTCACCAATGGCACCATTCGATATGCCACGCATCACTTCCTATTAGTGGCGCAAAGCAATAACATTTCCTTTTTGCATCGTTTCTCAGACATTACCACTTTTCTAGCTTGTGACCTTGAACAGTCCTGCTTCATTACGAGTTAGTCATATGGGACTTGTACGATATCGTAATATGTTGGTAAGTGCTGAGTACTGAATATGTGCTATGTTTCTGAGACGCCGGATTCAGAAAAATGTGAACTAATTCAAATATCCTCCAAGGTCATTGGCGCTACTCAACAACAGACTGCACAGGACTTCTTATTAGCATTCCATTCATAGTAGACACGTCTCTTATCTTATATCACTTCCAGGAAACAACATAATATAGTTTGATGTCCGATATGTTTCGTTATTTTAACACAGTTCATGAGTGTGATAAACAAACAGAAGGAATTAAGATAACATATTCATAAGACGAGTGACCTCATCTTCTGCTTAAACTTAAGTTTTAAGCGAAAGTTTTAAACCAAAGCCTTACCTAGACCCTAAAGTCCTGATGCTGAATTCGACTTTAGTTTTAAATCAGAGTTCGGTCTTAAGTTTGCTTTCAACTGTCAGTCACTTCACTTCTGTACGTTGATTAGGTTTTAAAGTTTAAACTGAGTGTTGGCTTAAAACCGAGTTCAAAATTAAAGTTTAAAGTGAAAGATGAATACGTGAGTGTACGACAGTGGCCTAATGCATTGCACACTAAAAACTGTTACCAAACTGAGTACAGATGGATTAAGAAAGATGCCACGTTGCAATTGCATCAGAAACACAATGAGATAATTTACACAATATACACAAACACTGTACAAAAATAAAGCAATGCAAATATGGGTGCAGCAGTCTCGTTCTGGAACAGGTCCACTGCTAAAAACTTGGGATTGTTTGGATGCAGCAAATGGTCTGGGGTATTCCACAGAAGTTACTGTTAAAATTCAGCCGCACCTAAGTCACAAAATTTTCTCACAGTTTTGTTAATTCTGGTGCCAGGACAGCCCTGGTCTGTTTGGTCCGTCTGTAGCAAATACAAAAAGCTTTAGATATGAAGACACATGCAGAACTGCTGTAGTACAAATTCCCTGAATGATACTTTCACAGTGTTTACAGTGATGGTACAGGATGACGCAAAAAAACTTGGCCACTGGACACTGACAGTCAACTAGTGCCACTACATTTTGCCATGTGCTGATTTTCTAAGTCCTTCGCCATCAGACTTGGCAGTAAATTTGTAATAATGTCACTGGTAAAAACATCACCACACTTTAAATATATCGTACATACGAGAACTATTGTTGAACCACTGTGACAAATGTGTTTTGCCCCACCCTGTAAAACTCTAGTTATACACACATGCCAATAGGCAAAATGTGGATATATCGTTTACTGTTTTTTTTGTTGTTGTAATTTTGTGCGTTTGTACGGTTACGGATTTCTTCACCGAGGATAAAGCTAGGGCGTCAAACTTTGCACGGCGGTTCATCGGCGTCCTGTGCAGGGAATCTCCCATTTTGGGTAACTTTGCTCCCCTAGAAGCCCAAAATCGGACGAATAGGAGCCTAGCCTAGCCTGCAGGCCTCAGCTGACTTACGTCAGAGCGACGTTCTATTTATAGTTCAGTGAACGCGCGGCTACACGCCGCACTAGTGATGCGCCGTTCGTGAAACCGCACAGTGTGTGGACGAAGGATCGGCATGTGTGGATATACGGTCGTCTCTGAAGATGGACGACGTAGTTAATCATTTGTCTATGGACAGCTGGTTGAAGTGCATGTCATAATCGTTCGTCGCCTCTCAACGACCGGTACTTTGCCATCTCGTTCGGAAACACTTTACTCAACTCGGCGATCAGCAGTGTCTTGAATTTCTGCACCAAATCACAGTTCACTAGTCACGCCAAGCTGACATCACATTAGTTTGCATCGATAATAAACAACCACAAGACCAACGCATAAAACGTCATTTCAGCAGTGACGCAGTCCTGGCTTTTTTTCTCGAGGCAGACGCTGAGGTAAAACTGTCGAGGCCGAGGCAGTGAAAGCTAGGAATGAGGTGAGACCGAGGCAGCTACCCCGAGGCTGAAGCAAGGCATATGGAGACCAAGGCCTCAAAAATAGAAATATGAGAAAAACAAAAAGTACTAGAGATGCTAAACCAGTAAATTGTACAATAATAATGTCTGCCACTTAGAACAACTAAGATGGACAACTTGTTTGCCAAATGCACTAAATGCACTACAAATCTCCATTATTTAACTAACTCACATGCTTCTAGTTCCACACGTTTATTTCACTTAACGATCATCAGCACTTTGTCACCAATTCGAGCACAATGTGCCAAGATAGGTAAAAACTTCCAGACGGAGCCAAAAATGACCAGGCTGAGCCGAGGCTGAGGCAACTGGTTTGATACCAAGGCATAGCCAAGACCAAGATATTCATAAGTAAGTAAGTAAGAATATTTGTACACGGCGCAAAAAAAGCAACAGTCACTGTGCGCCTCAAGGACTTCATCACTGCATTTTAGATGATTTAGCAGCCAACTTTCACTCAGCAGCCACTTCTGATATTACAGTTGTTTTTGCACACCTCACCCGTGTGCCAAACACACAGACAGACAGACAGACCATCATGCTATGTGCGACATTTGTAGCATCTCACACACTGCATGCAGGCACTGTGGCCTAGTAGTAACTGCAGTGACATATACTCTTATTCACTACCATTTTCCAGTTTCGGTGCCAAAAACAGCACCTGGCCAGCACCAAACCTGTTCCACAAATTGCAATTGTTGGCTCCTGGGAAATCCAGCCTAGCAAGGATAACTTCCAAGAACATGTCATTTAAAATCTAAATGGAAGTAGTTTCACTCTCCAGATTTACCTAGATCAGCCTCCTATCAAGAAAACATTCTGTAAAGACTACAGAAGCACTTTTAACTTTTACAGCCGTACTAACAACTAACAGTCGTCTAGGCATTAAAGGCACTACATTACAATAAAACAATAACAAGGCAACTATAGATATCAGACTTTGCCCCCGCTGTGCAGTCAAACCACCACATTCATAAGGCCAAATCGCCGGTGCCCAGAAATTTTCAAAATATGGTACTATTTGCACTAGCCTGGCTCACTAAATGATCCCTTCTGCTGCATAACATTGGCGACTGAATTATCCCTTTTGCATCAAATGCAGCCGTGACCGCTGCAGCAAAGATTGCCAGTGCTTCTGAATGGCCCAGACAACCCCCAAAAATCACCCATTCCCCTTGAGGGATCGGCATCCCCATCTAATACATGGTTCCTTGGGTCTACCGGAGTCTTCATACAAAATGGCATCTCAATCGGTTCAGACGTTTTTACACAGCTCACCGTAGTGTCCCATTACTTTACAATGGGCCGCTACATTTCCCCAAAATTGCCCATTCCCATTGGGGGATCGAGTCTCCCATGTAACACTTGGTACAGAGGGCCCACCCGAGTCATCACTCCAAATGGCACCTCGATCGGTTCATCCGTTTTAATATGGGTTCCAAATGCTACGCCTCTGCATAGTCAATGGGGGAAAAACCCCGAAATTGCTGCTTCCCCTTGGGTTCCCCTTACCCCGCCGGAGGAGGACCAAGCCACGGCCATAGGCAACATGCACAAAAATTTGGTAGAGATCGCGTTTGTGGTCCGGAGATATGCTCGCGGGCAAACAGACACACACAGAGAGAGACAGACGTGCTCTCACTGCTCATTATAATACTTTGCCACTGCTCCCGCAGGCAAAGTACCGTAATTACATTTATATTAGCTTTATTCGATGCTGCAAATACAAACCCTAAGAACATCGATCTTTCCCTTCACAGCTTCATTCTTCGCGAGCGCTTTTTCCATGCAGTCTTTTGTATACAGCTGTGGGTTTTTGCCCTCATCGATATACCTGCATACAACAAAATCATTTATATTAGCGCTAATCCATCATTGAGAACAAAATATACATGCAAACATAACACTCATGAACAACGTAATCATTTCGGTATGGACGTAATCTCACAGGCTTGACAGCGATGTCAATTACTATCTCGTTCTTGAAGAATAATGTGAATGGAAAATACACAAGTTCACAGCTAACTGAAATTGACAATTTTACTTACAGACAGTTTCAATTACCATTAAGGAATATATCACTGCACTGGCAAAACTTGGCACCTCTGGTGTAAATAAAGCTATTTAGTTGGTATCATTATTCATTAACAGACATCATGGTTCACAGCACAGAGTGATAGAGCAGCCAGTAAACTAACTGTAGATAGAAATGTGTGACCAAAACTGAGACAATACATGACGACAAAGTGATGCGATGACATTTTACACTGCTTGAATGGTGGCGGCTGTTTAATCATTAACCAAAATAATAGTCTGGTTGTCAATAAAAACGCGGCATTTCGGGATGTTCGACAATACAAAGATCTCCTAACTGCATTGTTCGTGCTGCTAATCTTCACAAAAATCACTTAGATGACCACTTCATGCAACCACCAACGCAGTTGGCACGCAGCACTATTAGTCTATTACCAATGGTCTTCACGGCAAATATGTTATTCGAGTTGCTTAAACGTATTGTCAAAAAAACTTCTGATGAAAATTGGTTCAGCGCAATGGTCATTCCTCGAGTGTGTTCGAAGAAGACACGTATGCTACTCACTATATATTACTTCAAAAAAATAATTTTAAGTATTGCATATGTACTCTCAGAAAAAAACACAAAAATATGTCATGTGCATTCCTTGTTTGTGTGTTTTATTTAAGCTATGTTCCACTTCCACATGAAAGAGCTATGGAAGAAGCCTTCAAGTAGGACTTGCATTGTTGCTTCAGTTCATAGATGGACAAATTTGAGTTCATTTGACCTTGATCTGCGGACTCCATTGTGTGAAACAGGCGCAAAGCAGACAGCGCGACAATCGGGCATTGTCCGGGAAGGGGACTGACTCAGTTGATAACTACACCCGCAGCCAGGATCACGACTGTTGGTTATTGTCGTACTGTCCTTGCATAAATGCACTGAAATGTGTTGCTGGAACTTGCTGTTCAAACAACCGGTTTCAGCCACCCGAATTTGAATAAACTCCAGTTTACCGATCCTCAGTTTACATTCCTATTCAAAATGGTAGCATGTGCCATGTGCCGACATGCTTTTAAAGTACAGTGTTGACTGTAACTCTGCCTAGTGGTTACTCATTGTACTATAGAGTACAGTGTGCCCAATAAAAGCAAAGTAACATCACCAGTACATTCATAAAATCTACCCCAAATCATATGCAGTATGCAAAGCATGAAATAATGATTTATGTTTTCAAATTCCAATGACGTGCGGAGTAAACTGAACAAAACTCACTCAAACACATCGAGTGGTATTTGAACATCCTGCACAGACGCTCGCTGTTTGTCAATCTCCTGCAGACCTGAGACCATCATATTCCTACACAAACATACAAACACACAAGATAAATTCATATAAACAAACTATGCACTGAACTATAGCATTTAGACAACGTTTGTAGCTTACAGCTACACAAAGCCAGCCAAAGATGCTTTGTACATTTGTCAGTTTGAGCAAGCTGCAGTTTCAATATCATGGCATCATCTGGGTACTTCAAAATATTCTATCATTACTACTATTATTTTACTCGATCCCATCACCGACGTTTATACTATGAGCAGACTACGACAGAATTTTATCCATCTTAACGATGCTTCATATTGTTAGCTTATTTTATGTTTCAACTTTATATATACATATATTTTATCACTGTATCGCTGACATTCATTCTTTTCTATTTGCTTACAGCGGTTTGTCTGTTTTAAAATAAAACTGAAGTGAACTGATTAAGTGTAGGCCTATAACCTGTCCATTAGTCAACTGTCCATGACTTCGTTTGTTGCTGAGATGTCCAGTAACTAAACATTAGCCCCGTACGGGACTGACAGTCGACTCTTTGCAACTGACATTTATGACACGTTCAAAGTCATGTGACACAGAAACTAGGTCAAATATCACAGATCTGGCCTGATCAGGGTCAATGCATGCCGAGCATGCTACAGAGTACACGTGTACCAAGTTTGGTGTTGATAGCTCAAGCCGTTTTCCTGTTAGAGTGCAGACAAACAGACAGACAGATGGAGAGATAGACCAACAGACAGACAAACAGACGCAACTTAATGCCCTACCCATGCCGGCGGCTATGCCGGCATGGGTAATTAGGGATGAATCGGATTTTGTTTTTTGGAATCCGGCCGGAACCGGCAATTTGCCGGATATCAGGTGATATAGCAGATAGTGTGATGTACAATATTTTAAATATACCAAATTTCTGTCATAATGTTGTGACAACGTACAAATATAAACATGCATGTATATCACTACAAATCACTACTTACACAAATACACAGGTAGTGCTAATTCAATTTTCTCAAGTAAGTAATGACGGTTAGTTTTTTGGTTTTCAGTCATGCTTCTGATTTATTGTTTACAAGTTTAAACTTCACCAAAATCGCGGCTGCAACTCTTAGTAAGTAAAAAAATTCCGGTTCGGATATCTGGCAGTTTACAGCTTATCTGCTGGAGCTGGATGCTAAAAGATGGCCAGATATCCACTATCCAGCCACCAGGAACCGGTACATCTCTATCTAGAATACACTAAAACAAAGAAAGACAGAATACTGAGAATAAAGCATGTAGCTAAGACGAGGAAAAAGCTAAATCTAAAATCTTACTAAAATCCATCCATATGCCTAATATAACAATCTAAACAAATTATGTTTAAAATCTACAACCGAGCAGTCATTGGCGACATTTGCTGGTAATTTATTCCAAGCAAGAACTCTTGAACAACCTTCTCATGTCGCAAGCTTGCAGATTTAGACACTGACAGTTTTAAACATGACCTAGCCATCACCTATATGGACAAAATACCAACCAAAGTCATCAAACTCTGCCCTAAGCTCTTTCCTAGTTTGCATCTGTCTTTCAGCACTGAGGTTTTTCCCCATCTATAAAATCGCATCAGTCACACCTTAGGTCTTAAACCGGACTTTTGGTCTTAGACTAAGGTTTTCGACATCTGTTTTAGTGAAAGATAAAGTGACCCAACAACGACAGTGACATGGTGTTCTCACTGTGCCAGCGAGGCTGAACATCGCCGCTAAGCCACAGGACAACAAAAGCGGACACATGCTAAACGGGCCAGACAGTAAGCCTAATTCTTGCCAATTCTGTCAAACTGGCCATTTTCAGGGCCAACAGTTTTTACCGATGAAGACAACAGACACCTGGTGTTACATAAGCATAATATTCTCGACATCATTCGCCCCATACTTGTTAACAACATCCATTTTGAAATAAAATGACATACAATGTATTTCCGGTCTTTCGCCATCATTAGCTGTCTTTGCCCGTCTTTCGCCGACTTTTGCTGTCTTTCTCCCACGAAAGCGAGGGAGTATGTTTTTACCGGCGTTGGTTTGTGCCTGTGTGTGACCACAGTAACTAAAAAGATTGTGGAAGGATTTGTACCAAATTTTATGGGGAGGTTCCTAGAAGGAATGGGAAGACCAAGTTCGTGTTTCCTCACGATCGGTAGAGGGATGTGGAAGTAACGGTCAAAAACTCCGTAAACCGGCGATTGTTTACATTTTATACTTGTAATAGTAGTTGTGGCAAGTGTTGCCTTAGTGTTGGCGACAAAACCCCCAAATTTCGCTTTCGCTGGGAGTTGTACTCTGTCAGAGTATTCTCCATTTAGTTTGGGAAATTGAACGGACCGGTCCACAACGGCGGACGTAGTTACACATGCACACGCACACAATAAAGTGCGTTACAATAAACTTACAGCTTTTGATTTAATACGCTCTGTCCTTGCGGCTGAAAGTCGCCAACGATAATAGCCAGCTGGCGAGTATTTTCGATAAATAACTCAAGTTGCTGTTCCAAAGCCTCAAACTTGTCCGCCATCTTCGATATCACTAAATACCGAATCAAACCAACGCCAAGGCGATAAGGTGAAATCACAGATATATATAGTTAAATATTCTAGATTCACGACGTTCAATCGTAACTGCAGACGAAAGTGTTGCCATCGATCGCCGACAAAATCGGGACCAACATATATG
>Ga0209780_1002649_pt1 | contig 12854 bp, 9 predicted proteins | sample WorMetexBAHAMAS2_FD_187384 | JGI IMG/M metagenome (GOLD analysis project Ga0209780, IMG submission 187384) | Marine gutless worms symbiont microbial communities from Max Planck institute for Marine Microbiology, Germany - Inanidrilus exumae... | ecosystem: Host-associated > Annelida > Digestive... | reverse complement strand
AAATAAGTCCAAGTGCAGGAGGTAATTTAGATCTATGATACACAAAGTAGAATTTGATAATCATTTAGTTGATAAATTGGAAGAGTACAGTATAGGTCTTATATAACTCAACAATATGAAATCTACTTGGCTTATGCTGTATGCTTAGTAATTTATTGTTCAACCGTAATTCATTTAGTCAAATGATTGGAAGTAGTTTGCATATACATCTATGCCATATAACAGATTTGAGTAAACAAATGCAAAGTAATAAACTAATAATACACAAATTTCTATATAGCCATAAGGTCGTAACTTCAGAGGCGGTAAAGTAAATCAAGTAAATCATTCTAAAAATTTCTGAAGGTAAATTTGTTCTAATTCTGTAACAAAAATACTGACAAGTTTGATTAATTTATTATAAATGTAATTTATATGTAACTGCTAACTGCTAACAACCTTTGGATGAAGATTCTGTTCTGATTTTGTTCTGAGGACCGTACTTCAAGACTCCACTACATTCAGTCACTGATAATCAGCCACGTGAACTATTCTCAATATACGCTCACTTCTTTCAGTAGGCTTAAGCTTTGTTCACACCGGACGCGTTGTGGTGTGGCACGGTGCCGTGCGGTGTCGTGCAGCACAGCAACACAACACATCCGGTGTAAACAAACCTTAACTGGCTGAAAACTATTTCACCAAACAGCTCGAAATTTAGGCCAGGGTCTCCGTTTGCGCAGCAGCCGCACAGCAACTATGACGACGACGACGAAGAAGATGATGATGAAGCAGTTGAAGCAGAAGACGACGATGGTGATAATGAATATGCTAACAACTCAACTCACCGATCAGAGACATTCTGCTGTAGAGATGTGCCGTCTGCGGAAACCAGTTCCTGAAACGAGTTTGTCGAGTACCGACCAGATCCAACAGTATCATCAAGTCCTACAGAACGGCGACATAACACTAAAAGAGCGTTCTCACTGACGCCGTCAACTGCGGTCGATCGCGGACTACCGCGGTGGACGACATTCGAACATCGTCGACGGCGGTCAAAGGCGTCAGTGCAGTAAGAACGCTCTTTAATAAACTCCATAAGCCGAAGTTTAATGTGTTCATTACGTATGTTATGTATACGTTTAGTGGCTGTACGCCTACTTCAAATGAGCAGCTGTATTCATCACCAAGTGGTAGATAAAATTAAAACTCGTATCTCCACAAGAGCTAACAAATTCGTGCATTCGAAAAACTATTAATATTTAGCTACAAGGACCGGCCGCCAGAGGCATACTTCGCATCACTGTAAATTCGCTAAGTATGGAGAGCGGGACGGGAAATAGATGGGTGCGGGGGGCCCCACATCGGAAAGAAACAGCATCCCTTCTGCGATTGTGTATTATACTATGTTGTATGAGCTTACAGCAGTGTAAGGGCGACCAGTCAAACCTATGGAGTAACGGAAAATTCGGGGTCTCAGAACTACGTCGGCGATATCAATCCGCAGGCCAAAATTCAAAGCGATGGCCCCAGTTGGGGCGTCCCGGCGAATAAATGAATTATTATTCTCGCAAGACTTTTAGTTTTTTTCCTTTTGTGACCCAAAATTTTGCTTACTTCCCGAGACCAAACCTAAGAACCGATTTTTACTTTATATTCACAGAACGTTAATCCACGATTATTACGTTCCATAGGCCCTAAAGATAAAACTGCGAAAAAGTCTCCATTTTCCTCCATTTACCCCCAGAAACTCCCCAAAGGGGGCGTGAAAAGGCACTTATCAAGCCAAACTAATCGCAATATTTCGAATGCCTACCAGTGGCGAAGTGACCAGTTGGATACGCTAGAACATTTTAGTACAATTCACCCGATAATTGGGCACTCAAACAAGTCTGCAATCGTAGACAGTAACTTCGTACCCGGTGACGCCATCTGGTAAACTCAACGAAACAAACGTTGTCTATGATTCTGGCCCACTAGCTATATTATTTGAAAATACGACGTTATCCACGAAACCGGAAGTACAGGGTGCGCCAATAAAAAACAATCTTTTAGAAAAACGTCTGTATTTCAGCAATAGTAGTACGGATTTGAGTCAAACTTTCAGACCTTATATGCGGGTATTCATACAACATATCCTGCAAATTTCATTGAAAAAGTAACGTGGCTCAACGGATACAACACTTTACACTTTAATTTGACTTTTTCAAGTGAACATGAGCATTGGATATTCACAATTAAGAATCAACCATTGCACAGCTTTTAGTCAACAGATCAAACGCTTCGTTGATGAAAGTCAGCTGCCAACTAAGTATTTAAAACAGAGTGATCAAAATATTCATTAGCTGCAGCAACAGAGACTTCGGCCTACCATTATCTGCACGACGCGTCACAGCTGAACCCGTTTCATGGACCCGACGGCAAATCTTCTGCAGAGTGCTCAAGCTTCAGTTTTTGTAGGATTACGTACTCTTATTGCTTTAGCCCCACATTCTTGTCCACGAAGCGTCTGAATATGCATTTTGTCTCATTGCTCAGTCTATCCATCATAAAACATTAACAAATATTAATAAAATTGTACCATACTTGTTCAGTTAGAAAAAACGTACTTTTAAGTTCTAATAGTTGTTCATTTTTAAATCAAACCAAATATTGTAACGAAATCTGCTGCATATATGGCCTGAATTCTCCTATGTAAAAACTATAACTTTAGTTTTTAAAACCTGCTACAACTGTGGAAATAGAGAATTTTTCCTAAGGGATTGGTTCTTATTGGCGCACCCTGTACATAATTATTGCACTGTCGTCAGAAGAGGACTGACCCACGGCCACAGGTAACATGTGCAGAAAATTTGTTGAAATTTGGACATGTGGTTATCGGGATACGCAAGCGGGAGGAAAAACAGACAAACAGACACGCTGACTGCAATACTTCACCCACGTACTGGGGCGAAATAACAAAATTCGAAATGTTTTAAACGTCATGCAGCTTGGGAGGTCATTTGACGTAATCATAGTTTTCATATTCCGACACAATTCGACTCTACCATGCATGACAGCAAAAATTATAAAGGTGATGAGTTCCCAGTTTCGAGGCCCATCTCAAAAATATACGTGGTCTTGCACAACGGCATGGTATATTTAGAATATCTGAAAGGGGACCCACCCCTTCTAAAAATCAAAATAGTCATAGTTGATTCATACCTGTCCACTGAACACGGTTTTCGAATACGAATTTACCAATTTATCACGTAATGATTTAAAAAAACTTTTCAGGGGACTTGACACCACGGCGACCTAAATACGCCAGTGTCCGACCTCGCTGATCAGCCAGCGACGTTTGCTCGGCTGACTCAGCGACTTGTGCAGCGGTCGCCGTGGGATGACGCCTACACGTAGCCTATACGCGTGTATTACGACGGCCCACCGTGTCAGCGGTGTTCCATTGCGTTCTCCGCAGTTCATCTTCTCCTGGTTAGCAGTGGCGCATCCAGGGGGGGGGGTGGTTCATTGGGTTCGGACGAACCCGTCATCTTTCTCATTACCGTATATGACCGCCGTCTATAATACTACATACTATATGTAAGTTTACAAAATATTGTCCTGCTTTCTTTCACGGTACATCACTGTAATTTAATTTGCAGAAGATCACTAGTTTCTTGTGAATTCGTCAACCCGAAAGTCCCCCGACCTCCTGCATCTTTGCCCATTAATCCCACTGGGAGACTTCTACCCCGGTAAATCCCTTGACGAACCCCTTCCCAAATTCTGGATTCGCCGCCGATAAGAGTTGGGGTTAGAGTTAGGGTTAGGGAAATACAATAAACAGTGCGGACACAATGGGCCTGCACGGGGACGTGGTGACGTCACATAACACGATTCCGCACGTCCAACTCGGCGCAGCAAGCACTGATCGATTCATCGCACACCCACGCAGCATGCAACCGACCACCCACCTCGTAGTTCACCGCCATGCTGAACGGCTCGGATGTGCATTAAGACGAACCACAGCAACGGTTGCGGTTGTTTCTGTCGTATGATGAATGGCGCTATACGTCGGAACCAACGAAAAATGCTGCTAGGCCTATATTCTGTCTCGTCAGAGAAGATAACTAGAAGAAGCCATCACTCACAGAGTGCAAAGACCCATGCCGGCAGTTTTAGTAACTCGTAACCTTGAAGTTTTATGTTTTGACCCCAAAATAAATGGGTTTCTAGGACTCATCTTGGAACATTTTTGTGTCAAGTTTGGTGATCGGTTTTTGAGATATCCTGCAGAAAACCGACAGACGCTTAGATAAACGGAAGTAAAAACACTAACACTGCGACTGCCACTAATTAAATACTTGATTATTTTATTGCATTTTATCGATTGTAACTGTAAGGTGACATACATATTCTTTATATATTGACTTCGTAATTCATTTTCATCATCCACGTTAACTTTCAGAATCGATCCGCAGTTTCAGAATTGATCTACTTTTCAGAATATACCTGGCCCATATGCCACGGTCCGTAGTGACCGTGATTGTATTTGTGTAACCTGTGCTTGTCATATGGCATAATACATCATATTACAAACTATTTTTTGACAAGCTTGAAAAACTAATACCTTTGCTTTTCTTCACGGATGTTATAACAAGGCCAGAGGTGTCAAGGCCAAGGTCACAGACCCAAGGCCAAGGCCAAGGCCAAGGTCAAGGCCAAGAATGTAAAAGTAAATTTTTCCAGTAAATTCCAAAGTTAATACAGTCTTTCAATATCGAGTCATTTTCGCTGTTCTCTAAAAAACTAAAATAAGTAAGTAAGTAAGCCAAGCCTTTTATGACAAGTACTTGGCAACTCAGATGTTAAAATTCAATGCACATTCACAATAATTCAGTATTGCATTATTTATATAATATGGCGGTTGGCCTTGTTATTTATTCCAAGGCCACAGCATGCAAGGCCAAGGTCAAGGCCAAGGCCAATAAATTTGGCATTAAGGCCAAGGCCAAGGCCAAGGATTAACATCCCTGCTTTTCTTGACGACTGTTATTTCAATCTAAAGTCTGAAACCGCACAGAAATCAAAAATAACACTCACAAGTTTTCTGAGAACGTGAATGATTTATCCAACACCATGTCCGCAATTGTCTTGTTTTATATTTTGAATCTACAGTCGACTCGATCACTACAAGGCATGTGAGAATGCTGTTCCAAGCCGTTAATCACCAGTTTTCAACAACTTGGCGGTTAGCTCCATTGAGATAGGACTATTATTAGCCTAATAATAGTCCTATCTCAATGGTTAGCTCATACAGCGACGAAAGAAAATGTTATTATTAGACTAGACTATTACCGCGGGTTTTGCGTGGGGCTCGACACAATCTCGCCACTATAGTGGCCTGGACCGCTCTGCTGCAGATGGATCATAATATAACACGAATGCGTCATAATAATCAATCAGCATCTGTCAAATTCATCATGGCCGGATGAGAGAGACGGCGGAAGTGTGTGGTCAGAAAAGAGAACCGATGCTGCCACAGCTAACTCCTTCGAGATAGATCTGACCTCGCTCAATGCAGGAAAGCGCAACAATAACGCTATAATACTATGAACGTCGATGTTCATGTTTGCTGTCGTCAGGGTAACTCGGTTCGCCGAGCATCGACTCCCTCGAGATCACATTCACTTCGGCTGTGAATCCGCCTGTAAGCTGACGCGTTCACTCCTATCATCGTTATTTATGGCATGTATTATTACCTAGCGGGAAACCCGATACATGCACACAATGTCATTTCATCGTCCCACGAAGTGTGGAAAGCTGAGTCGATCTAAGCACTGCCATAAGGAGTGAAGCTCGTGATCAGCATATTACAAACTCGCAGCGGCTGTCATTGTAAAAACTACTGCCGGTGTCACATTCGTGGTGACATTCGATCCTAAGACCGAGGTAGTCAAGCATGAAACCATTAGACCACTGTGACCCACATTAAGCTTTCGTCGTATTAGCGAGGTCATTCAATCAGTGTTCTTCTTCAATTAACTTCAGCAGCAGAACTGATAAAATCTGATCGTCGTCGCTATAGCCATACCATGTGATAGGTCCATAGCAGCAGGCTGCCGCGGTACGCGGGCGAGATTCTTCCTTGTCAGCTTCGGTTGACGAAGTCTAGTCATCGCGCTGGTTCGATCGAAATAACCGAGTGCATTACGGCTGTTCTGTGTTGTTGTTATAGACCGATAATCGATGATGCGAAATCGGTCTGCTGTTGCTATTCGTAAAAAATAAATTAGCCCCACGGGACTAACGGTCGACTCCTACTTACTGCCAATTTCAAAGTCACGTGATACAAAAACTAGGACAAAAATCCAAAATCCGGCCTCGATAAGATTTATGTATTGTGCCCTAATTGAAGAATCCGTGGTCATTTGCCAGCCCCCGTTATAAATGGGGAGGAGATAGCCGTTGAAAATGGCCGAATTTCCGACTTTCAAGGGCTCGTGGCCTTGACCTTGACCTTGGATCGGGTGATACTGCATACCGTCATGCACCACTCATCGATCTCTATACCTACATACCGAATTTCATTGAAATAGAAGAAACTTTTTGTGGACGTACGGACGGACGTACATTTGAGACCCACTTTATTAGGTCGACTCGGAGGAGTAGACCTAAAAAGTAAACGTATATCGGTGTATATTCCTATATAGCTGTGAAGCTGCCGTGGACGGACGAAAGAAATTAGACATTTTAAGTTGCAGTCAGTGATACGGACGGTACGGACCTCCATACCATGGTCTTGTTCTTGAGGCACCTCGAGGACAACAATAAGGTCGTGATATTGTCTTGAAAAGCCTTGTTTCCATTACTGGTTACAATCATATTGATGCCGTCCAGATTTGCAGATTTGTCCCAGAGGAATTGGCTGGCAATTCTTACAAATTGTATTTAAACTTTAGGCTACATAGCGATTCCGACGTCTTAGTTTTCATCGGCATTGAAAATCGCTTACAGGCTATACGATTTTCGATGTCGAAAATCGAAAATCAGTAATCGACAATTCGGGTCATGACATACAGTAGTCGAATTTTTTAAAGGTACCACCGCCCCAAAAAACGTTGGAAAGAGCCGCTGTACAGTGTGTAGCGTCATTGATTCGAGGGAAATTGCTGTTCAGGAAACATTATGTAGAGTAATAAAATGCTTTCATTTCTTTGAATATCGTAAGCTGGGTTGTGGTTGTCTCCACCCTACAAAACGTGGCGCCGTCCTTGGCTAGTGTACACGTATAGCATTGCTTACAATGGCCGAGAGTAACGTTTTCTCGTTGCTGCTGGAACCTGGCACCAGCTGACTGTCCATCATTTCCGCCAGGTGTCGTGAACCGTACAGCGAATTATCTTTCGACCATTCACCAAAAGCCTCTTCGCCGTCGAAGAAAATCAGCTGCAACGCTCTCTGTACATATGAATAACGTCAGCAGTCGTCTGTGAGTGTGATATGCTATCAGACCCGAGATGCAATCAACTCCTGGAGTTTCTACCATTTCACGACTACAGTATCTTTACCTTCATTTGACAAAATTGGCTTATCAGTTCAATTTGCCTTGGGTGATATTTGAGCCTTGAGGTCGCATTACCAGTTTAGACATTTTTTTATTCTCTGACGTGGAACATTGACCTGTGTCCTTGACCGTCCAACGTGTCAAGGGTCAAGACGTACCAGCATGCCAAACATCTAAGCCAAAGGTCATTCGTTCGAGAGTTATCGTTCGGACAGACAGACAGGTTGGTAAAGTGGCAAAGTGGTAAAACGTCGGTCTTTGGCCGGCAAATTTTCCTTATCCTGCGCTCGACCTGCAGCTGATGGGTGACCACTTATGTGGGTAAACCGTCCGCTACAGGTCAGTCAACTAGGCCAACTCAGCCTTTCATCCTTTCGAGGTCGATAAATTGAGTAGTAAGCAGTAATCGTATGCTTGCTTCCTCGCACGGGTGGCGACGTCTGGTGAATGCTTACGGGGTGAAGGCCTGGTGTGGTTCAGTGGAGCGGTGGTGTGTTTGCTAGCTGCATAACGCGGGTCCAATTGTACGTTAACACGTGCAATTGGATGGCCGCAGTTTGCGCTGCAGCACTATTGGCTCTTGCCAATCAACTGCCACTTCCGAGATTGTAAAGCGCGCTGGTCCGGTAATCGCGTAAGCTGCGCTATATAAGAATCAGACCTTTACCTGTTTATTTTTACAGACAGACAGATACACACACATACACAACCGATCGACTGGTCTACCTGGACCACAAAGTAATAACTGACTAATTGGCACACCGGCCCGTGATGGCTGGGTTGTTAAAAACAGTGAAGTATTTAGCAAGTTTTGCTCCTGCTCCCAGTGAAAAGTTCTAACAATATTAACTTTGAAACTGGCAAACTCACGGTCAGAGGTCACCTTTAGTGGATTGATATAAGCGAAATATGGCATGTGAAGTTTAGAAGGGGATGGCCCCTTTCTCGAAGATTTTACATACGTCATTGATTAAAACGTTAATGTGAGTTACCCCATCAGCCAATACATCATGAATACATCATCTGTATTTTGTCTGTTGGTTTTGCAATTTTGCATTCGTTCTGTTTACATTCACCCTCAGCCAGACAAAGTCACCAACGGGCAACAGCGTAGCGTCAAGTGACTCATATCACAGAAAAATCACAGTCGCCAGTCGCCACTCATTCGCTCACGTTACCTAATCGCCTTTTCCGCACCCTGATATCAACAGCGCACTGACGGCCACGTTTGCTTCTTATTACTGGCCCGCCTACACATAGTGTAGGGGTCCAGACTAGTAACGGTCTTTGGTGTCTGTCGTCGTAGTCTGTCGACGTCTGTCGTCTGTGGTCTGTAATGCTCCGGTGGGCGGGCCGGCCACCGGGCGCGTGGGCGGTCGGGCGGCCTACACCTTGTTTATAGCGGTGTTAACTGTTATTGGACGACTTATGACGGCGAAGTATTGTTTAAACTGCACGTGTTACAAACTTGCCTGATGGTGGTGTGAATTAGGGGGCTGTAGGGTCAACTTACCTCCAAGAAATAAAAAAGTGAAAATTTTAAGAATAAACGACTAAACAACGCACTTTTAACGCGAAGCTGGTGAGCGTGACTTAAGCTGCGTTCACACTGGATTTGGCGCGCCGCGCGTCACCACAACATGCCTCAATATTCCGCAAAATACTACACGATTAAAAAGCCAATTGGACATTGCTCATCGTGCACGTGGTCCAATTTGCACACGACGTGAGAATTGACTTATAATAACTGGTTTAAATAAAAGTGATTTTGCAGTTAACATTCGCCCATCACTAGACTACACGTATATAGTAAACAAGGTGCCCACCACCAATCGAGTCACACGTGTTGTTATCATTTTTTGCATACATTGAGCATACTTATAGCATTTGTTTGCAGCACGCAAAACATGGCGCTGTGTGGCGCCGTGCTTTGTCTTGCTTGGGTCACATTACGTTGCTTTCCGGTGTGAATGCGGCGTTACTGCAACAGTTCAGGCATGCGACCCGGACTGGTCGAATTGATGCCACTGAATTTGCCATGGCTGCAGCCTTTGCGTTGATTTCTTCGTTGTCTTATTTGGGGAGAATAAATAAACTGTGTTAATTATAGAACAGCGGTATAAGCAAGCCATTATTGATGTTGGTAGTTTATATTACAGTGTGTACCGGAATAACAGAATGATCTTAATTGGATGCACGTCAAGCGTCTAGGTAAGAGCCAGAACTGACCGGGTTGAGTGTGGTGTAGTTTAACGCGTTCTGAAGAGAACTGTTGAGACAGCGTGCCAGCTGGATCATGATGGCACACGCTGCCGCCGAGTCGGAAGCACCAATGAACGGCATCCAGTCGAAGCGCTTGGAGTCGTAGTGACAAGCGAGCGTTAGACGCGAGTCCGAGCCAGTGTCTCCGAACAGCGCCACGACGTTGACAAATCGACGTGGACCGAGCGGCGTGTCGACGTCGAACGCGTCCTCCGACACCGCCCAGCCGAGCTGCATCAGCTGAGCCTTTATGTGCTGTACAGTTGCAAACATGACCTTTGCGATTACTATACCTACTATACACATTCCGCAATATGAACAGCCGACCGTTTGCCTGTCTTTCCTCATTTTTTCTGTTGAGCTGTATGTGATCTGAAGAGAGTGAATTAACGACGACTTAGCATTGTGCTTCACGGGTTGTTAATGGTAAAAGTGGCTTCATCAAATCTGATTTTTTCTGTTATTTTCGTCTTCAATTATAAGCGAAAATATAGGAGAGAGAAACGAAGAAACGGATTACGGCGTGTAACTATGTCACATTTGGGAACATTATGTTAACAAACTACCCTAATAGCTCTAGTTGGGGAAATCTATGTAAGGTTGGTATACTATTTGATTTAACAGCATCAACCGAGTTCACGATCGTGCGAAGATCAGAATGTTCGACGCAGTCCACGACTCTGCCAGACGGTCGGGGAGACGGAATGACACAAGTGGTGGACACTTTCCCCTGGATATTTCCCCTCCCGGACATTTCCCGTAACCCAAATTATACATCTAACCCTAACTATAACCCTAACCATAATATTAACCTAACCCTAACCGAAACCTTACTAACCCCACTTCTAACTCTAACCCTAACCGAGCAGGGTAGGGAAAAATGTCCGAGGGAGTATTGTCAAGGGGAACTGTCCGTTTCCCAACGACAGAAGGACCAACTAGAGGTTCACTGAGGGACTGATATCTAAAGGCTACGCCGGTGACTGGTGTAAGCCGAAACTTTGACTATGGTGACAATTTACTTATGCTCTGTCCTCGATGAGTGACTGACAGACATTTGCAGGTGCGCGTAATGTTTTATTCACCTGGCCATATTCTGAGTCTCCAGACGCCGTTATAACAGCGCGATCAAGTCGTACTGTCAGTCACGTTCTGTAGGCACGTAGAACGTGACGGTGCCGAATATCGGTTAGTACGGTGGGACATTTCGGTACGTATTACCTGTCGCACATGTCGGCTGCCGTCAGTGTCGGAAACGCGGACACGCAAGAACGGCCTCAGAACGTCGTCGCGGAAAATCCGGATGTGGCCAGGATCGGAGCAGACGGACGCGAAGTGAGAGACGAGCTCACGCTCTTGACGACCATCGCCGGCGTCTTTGTACAGTCGACGACCGCTCTGACAACAAGCATCGAACGACTACAGTGTTAATTGAGCACGCATCGGCGCGTCACGAAACAGCCAACTGCCGTCAGGTAAGGTAAACGATGCTCGTTGTCAGGCACAAACACTGAAGCCATTAGCGAGAAGAAACTGTTTCAGAACTTCTCTCATTTGGCGTGCCGATTAAGTAGGCTTAATATATTTTTCATAACAAAGTGCACATCAGGAAAACAAAATATTGCAAATATAGCGAAATATTGGTCGAAAATTGACGTTTTCACCTGCCCAACCTCTATTTGGTGCCCACGTTGGTGGTGATCCCGTTCGAATTTCGCCGAGATTTTTTGCATTCAGAAAACTAGAGTCCCGGGCTATCGTACGGCGTTGTTTGTTTGATCCTAAGTTTAGCCGTCTTTGTAGAACTCCGACTTCTGACAGATAGACAGACAGACATACAAACAGACGGACGGACGGACAGACACATGATGACAGCAAATACCGCGCTAGCATAGCGTAACGCGGTAAAAATGGATCACGTGACCCTGACCATGCCCCTTTTAAGGTTGATTTGTCCGCCATATGCTAGGACTCAATATAGCCTATCGGTGTACAAAATTTGTTCATTCTAGCTTCAACCGTTCCAGAAAAATGGTTGGTGTCCACTAAAATTTAAGTGGCTCGTGTGACCTGACCATGCCCCTTTCAGGATGTTTTGTCATCGTTCAGCTAGGACTTGCTACTATCAACCTGCCTACCAAATGTGAGGTCTTTATCTCCGCCCACTATGAAGATATAAATAAATTCAAAATGTGGAAAATGGATGGTTTGGGATAGTGGGGTGCAACGAGAAGGTTATAGAACCATAAAACTGAAATTTTTACTGAGATTTGATCAAAATGTGGAATATAATCATTAATCACCCCACATGGGCGTATCCCTTGCGCGATTTTCGCAAAATTTGCAGAATTTGTACCTTGTTTCAGAATGTGTTAGATGTTAATGTTTTGTCGGATTTGCTCAAGGGGTTATGGAATTATGGGGGTTTTAAATTGACGGTGGTCTGGTTACTCCCAAATTTTTAGTGGCCCTTAGCGGCGAAACTGTGCGTCAGACCTCAAAAAGATTTAGAGGTGCAAGAACGTGCTCAAGGTCGTTTATCACCAATTCACCATGCCAAGTTCGGTTTGGCTCGGATGTCACCCGCCGCCGGGGCAGCGAAAAACGTTGAGTTTTTTCTTTGTTTGTCTGTCTTTCCGTCACGCTTTGGAACGTCAGAGTTTGCCCGATTTCGCCATGAAGGCGTTGGAGTACAGAAACGATTTTGATGGATAGGGGAAAGTTTGTAGTTGTTCATCCGTGTTCGACTTTCTCAGATTGTCGCCAACTGTCGACATCACTAAATGCCGAAGTCCAAAAAACGGCAAAATTGTATTTTTTCGCCACCAGGCGCGACAGAATAAACCGATCGAAACTAATTTTGACACGTAAACGTGCACTGTAGGTCGGCTGTAGCACACCAAAATTGGCTCTCATCGGTAAAAGGGGATCGGTGCAGGAACCCCCAAAAGTCCCTCCCCTCTCCTTTCTTCCTACCGTTTCTCCATCCCTTCCCTCCCAAAATTTCCTTCCTCCCTGTCCTTCCGCTCTCATCTCTTTTCTTCCCCTCGCCCTCTCTTCTTAC
>Ga0209780_1002648_pt1 | contig 12855 bp, 7 predicted proteins | sample WorMetexBAHAMAS2_FD_187384 | JGI IMG/M metagenome (GOLD analysis project Ga0209780, IMG submission 187384) | Marine gutless worms symbiont microbial communities from Max Planck institute for Marine Microbiology, Germany - Inanidrilus exumae... | ecosystem: Host-associated > Annelida > Digestive... | reverse complement strand
GTCTTATGATGAACACTCGAGCCACAACACGCTACCGATAAATATAATAGAACTGGAAGGTTAGACATGGAGACGGACAGAGAGGTGCACGACATGGAGACAGAGTTCGGCGACAGATAGCGTTAACTGGACCACTAAAGTGCTCGGTAAATAGACTATCCACGCTGTATAAACTATCAGCATTGTCCGCCTCTGGAGCAATGTCGACAGAATACGTTTTATCTATCGTCTTATGCAGCACCTTAATGCCGCCCGTAACGAAGTAGCTTGTAAAATGCGTTACTGATCAGGCGCCTTAGCGTTTATAGCGTTGATCGATGGTAATGGTCGATGACGAATCGGTTCTAGAAATAAACGCGACTAATGCCGAAACACTTCTACTCGGCGAGGACGAACGTTTCGTCTCGGCGAGTCTTATTTTCGTTTTTGTCTGCGGCAAATCCGGACATTTGCATGGCGCCGTGATTTGAATGAGGATGCGGCTTTGGGTGACGTCTTGCGGCGGGTCGGCGGGCACGTGCGTGGAAGAGCTAATGCCAATCGATCGTGGCGCTTTAGTCAGTCAGTCCGACAGAGCTTGTTGCTCGCGTAAATGACATATATGCCCGTGTGACATCGCCACCGCCGGCACTGTTGTCCAGATCGCGGTCGGGTCCGTGGTCCACCTCGGTCGGTGTCTTGTCGCCGTGATCGATCCAGTCACGCACGACGCCGGCCACGACTCTTTCGTAATGGGACTTAGCTTCGTGCCGCCGGAGCATCATCCACGTCATCACTCTTTGGCGTCCTATGAACATCGACGTTCGTGCGCCGGGCCGACCATCCAGCCTCACGCGTGCGCCACCAAACGTCGCCGGCTTCTGCTTGTACGTCGTCAATCGATGAGTCCGTCTTATTCCACTGAAAAACCAATGGTGCGCGCAGCGCGCCGAGCCCACGGATTGCGGACGGGACGACCACCGCCGGCGGCCTGATCAAGTAGCGGTCGTGCCATCGTGGTCCGTGGACCGGGGCAGGGTAGAATGGGACGGACCGACGGACAACGGCCGTTGCGCTGCGTCTGACGTATGTATCCAGACCGACACGCGTCGCTTCACTGTGTGCACCAGCCGGCGCCGACGTCGAAATTGAAACCAGCGCTACGCTCGCATGTACATCATACATTAGACTCGCTAACGTCTTCTCTTCTTCATTTCATTGTCACGCCGAGGCGTGTCCCGGTTACTTCCTTATTTATTTGCGGAGCGTTCTCGTTCGCCAAGTTAGCGCACGCCGTACAGCAGTCATCTTAAGCGACGATGAAATTTAATATTTCGGAGCCAACTTTGTACGTTCTTTTACGAACGACGAATCGATTAGGCCTAAGTTTCGTCAGACGAATTCTAACAGAATGCAGTAAGAAAACTGGGATAATATCGTGAAAAATATATAGTACAGTGTTCTTCCCAGATGGCTGAAACAGTTGTCGGTGTTTCAGTCAGTCAATCCATTAAAGATGATATGCAATGATTTTTTGGTTGTTAAAGTAAATTGCCCGTAGTATGTCTTTAATATAAGCAAATCTATTTGAATATTAAGGAACATCAAAAAATTGGGAAATTTTAGAAAAAGCGCCAGAAAGTGCGCACCCGATGATTTGTTTACCTTTGCAAGTGATGACGTCATACCAGGAAAACAAACAAGGGAACAGGCTATTGGAATGTTGAGTGAAATGTTACACAACATATAGGCATAACGACGTAGAAATGGGTTCTTAAAACATAAACTGGTAAAATAAATAAATTAACTAAGCTCAATAACGCATAACAACGCAAACGAACCAAGCGTATCCTGGTATGACGCACACATGACGGAAATAGCCGAAGAATAACTGTACCAAAAAGACCAATAAACTTGTACATTTTAGCTTTTTACGGCATAATTTATCAAAATTTGTTACACAGACGGGTTTATATTGCAGTAAGCAGCTAGAAACTACTTTTAATTAATTTGGTAAAAATAATCATTGCATATCACCTTTAAAACACATATATAAAGCACCAAACGTCGCACGCAAATAGAGGGCTCGTGGGGTCTTAGGACTCCAGTAGGCCTACGTCTACACACACCAGCAAACTCTTACTCGAGCTTGCACCGACCGCTTTAGCACAAAAGAACTCGGCAAGCAACAGCGATCCTGCAGAATGGCGGTCTCGATTATATACCCATAGAATTCCACGGGCAAAACGTGAAATTTTCCGTGGAGACTCCGTGGGATTCCATGTAAAATAAGTAAGTAAGTAAATTTATAGAGCGCGGTTATGGTCAAGAACCTCTAACGCGCTAAATGCACTAATATCGAGCGAACAGGTACGTTTTAAGCAAACGTCTGAAACTGTCTGTACTGATGGTCGGGTCCCGTATGAAATCTGAAAGAGAGTTCAAGACTTTGGGGCCGGCAACTGACAATTAGGCCCGACGGCCGTAATTGTTGAGCCGGTAGCGAGGTACTGCACGCAGTTGACGGTTGGCGGAACGCAGGTGCTGCCGAGTGTCGACACCGGCGGCCGGAACGCAGTAGTCCGACAGGTACGGCGGTGCGCGGCCGTTCAGACACCGGTGAACTGTCACTGCCAGCTTGAAAAAAAACACCCGGTTAGGAACGTCGAGCCAGTGAAGATCGTCGTGCAGTATCTGACCCAGGCCGCGGTCAAACTCTACGGAATTACCATGGAAAACGATGTGTTCCGTGGCAATTCCATACAATTCCATAAATTATTTCACATGGAATCCCACGGATCGAGTCTCCATGGAAAATTTCGCATGTTTTCCCCATGGAATTCCATGAAAGACCGCTATTCTGCAGGATCGCACAGACAACTAGCTATGGCAACAACAATCAGTAGGCCGGTACCAATTTATACTGCTTGGTGTAAGAGGCACATGGATGTAAACGACTTACCTAAGGTTGTTATCCGACAAGGCGGCGACCGGGAGAAAAACACACGACCTTCGAGTCGCAAGTCCAACGTAACCACCACACTACCGAGCCACCCTGAAATACGGACTGTAAAATAGACAAAGATTACACAAAACTCTGATTCATTCTACTGAATCATTATGACGCTTAATCAAATTTTTTACTTACTTACTTACTTACAGGGAGCGATTGCGGTACGTGGACCACTAGTGTTCAGTAAATATGTGTGGCAGAGCATTGCCAAACGCGGTTTCGCAATCGCAAAGACAATCAGTGTCGTTCGCAAATTCATCTAGGCCAGCTCGATTTTTTTTGCACAAAACGAACGGTAAAAAGTTGAGTCACGTCACACGGTGACTAATGTCCCATGGTCTGTCGTGCTGCTGAGCACTCGCATGGCTTTCTCGACGACGTTTATAACTACATAATTTCACGACGGCGGTCCACAGTCTTGTCATCTGTCACACAGTTCGCGCTCCCTGCATACAACGCCCGCGGCAGAAAAAAAGTAACCCCACAAGACTTTTGCTTATATTTCAGCTATCTCTTCGAATTTTAAAAGGAAACTTTACGCGCACATTTGGAGTTCATATCTACATAGATTTGCTGAGACTCTTCAGGCTACTTTAATATTTTACTAAATATACGACGCAAAAACGAGAATCATAAAAAGCAAAAGATCCAACATCAGTGGCTTATAAGAAGCTTAGCTATCGCAGACGCAGAGTGACCGCGCGACGCACTTTCTCGCTTGAAATATGGTCAACTCAACTGCCGCACAACTGTCAAAAATCGCATTTGAAAAGACTTGCAATAGGTGAATGACCTTGAAAGTCACTCAAGGTCTCCAGAAGTGGCGCGATTCGATGGACTGTGTATTATTTCCTTCTAGTGGTCTGTAGTAGCAACGTCTCTATCTTGCATCATTTCCGAGATATTATTACTCTTACAGTGTACGTGACTGCCTATAACGTCGAGAATTTGTCTAGTTCGATTCAACAGCTGAAATTACAACTTGTGTGTGTGTGTGTGTGTGTGTGTGTGTGTGTGCTTACCGATTTATATGTAAAGCAGACGTTTACGCCATTCACTGGTGCGAGCTTCGTCAATGACAGTCTGCTGCAGCAAATGTTACACGTCAGTCATCCACTATTTCAGTTCGCTGACATCACGAGTTCTCTTCTAAGCACTGCTGCATTCTTTTCCAGATTTTGTAGTCATTGGATTCAGATCTGAGCTATTATGGCGGCCTCATATCTTGCAAGATCAATTCTGAGGTCTCGCGTGCAATACGCCATTGAAAACGGCAGCAGTTATAATATTCATCTTTATTCACCAAATACGGTAGAAAAAAAACTAGCAATGTACGTAAATAAAAAGGGAAACAAACAAACAAACAGAACAAGAAAACATACAAGCCAAAAAGAAAGAATAACGTACAATACACATATAGTATACTATACGCTAGCCACAATCACTTAGATCTGTGTCAATAACACACGTAAGGTGAGATGGAGAATCTTTACGATTCTTGTATACTAAATTTCCTCAGGAATCTGACAGTGAAAGAATTTTGTCAATCGGTCTAGATTTGCCGTAGTTATGATCAGAAGGCGAGTGTATTGTTTTTTGAGACACACTGTAGAAACTTCGACACTAGCGCGATAACTTGGGCCTAGAGCACACATACAAAGAGAAGACAAAAAGTCCAAGGTCACCAGGTCGAAGTATAAGCTCGACGCAATATACCTCGACGAAATATCGACTGCATTCTATACGTCATTTCCGGCATGATTACCGCGGTGAAGATCAAGGCCGGTCACGTGATAGCTGCTGGATCGTACACAGGTTATCTTATTGTCGTCGTCACCGGCTATCAGTCAACGCTGATCTCGGTTGTGCCAGCAGATCGATAATTGCACCAGAACCACCACCGCCAACAACTGACGCGTACCGGAAATACTCGACGGCGTCATAGCAAACCGGAAGGGCACAGAGGGCTGTGTCGATCCACAGGCCCACATGAAAGCCACGCCAATATGGCCATAAAGCCACGGCTGTCTGCCAGCTCTGTTATTTTCATTAGTTCCCGCTTTCGTTACAGTTAACTAAAACAGTCTACGGCTCCGCTTTCTGAATTCTGATATGTGAAAACATAGCATATTATGTTTCTTAGTCTTAAATTAGCGTTATGTGTACTTCATGATGCATCTCGTTCTGGTTTCTTAAAATTCTTATACTTTGTGTTAGGACTGTGCTGTAGTGCTTTACGTGGATTCTGAGTTTGTGAATCATTGCAATTAATGCATTTTTTACGCTACATCGTATGAAAACGCAGTGCGTGGTGCACGTTTCTTATTTTTCTCTTTCTATTTCTGTCTGTATGTCCATCTGTCTCTCTGCTCGACACGCTTGTTCCCTGTCAAAACGGCGAAACATATCACACAGCTTTTTACCACCCATTATTCTAGTTCTCTCACGCGAAAACTTGTAGCGAAATGGCGGCTTGGAGTGTACCGTCAGTGGACGGATGAAGTCCGTACGCTGACAACTCTTGATTCTTTATCTTGGCTCTTATTCACTTTCACGTGTTGTACTTTCGTGGCGATGACCAGCATATGCTACGTGTTTCCGGCAGTAATCAGTTGTCGACGTTTGGCGCCCTCTGCCGGCCACTTGCGTGCGACGCCAGGAATCGGTCGTCGACAACTTGCTTGTGCACGTTATATTCAACAGCAGCAGCAGCAGCCGACAGCGAAGATGCTCGGAGAAATAGCAATAACGTTGAAATGAGTGGGTTGCATGTCAACGCTTCAACGAATCTGGACGACCGGACGAGGTCACGATTATAAATTGTATCTTACAACCTGCAAATCAAACATAAGATCTAATAGTTTCAATTACAGAGTCATACAAAAATGGAACTCACTCCCAAGTAGCATTGATTTTACATCACTGAAAATATTTCGTAAATCTCTGGCCTCTGAATTACTGCTCGCATAGTGTAAGGTATTTTGTATATAGTTGGTTGTGTTGCATATAGACAGTATTATGTGTTTTTAGTTGATATGCATGTGTATTTTAAACTATTTCTAGGCATATATACATCATGCATATCAATGTAAGTGGCCGATCAGTCCTTTTGTTCAATAAATTGATGATGATGATGTCCGCCGACAGACAGACGTATGCCGTTGATTGACTTTAAACTCCGTGCTGACCGTGCAGTCTTGTACTTGCACGCAAGAAGTGTCGCCTGTTGACCAAAACGATATGCGCCCGCCTGAATGTAGTACCGTGTCCTATACTAAAATAGCACGGCGGCATAGTAAAGTATGCTTTACTGATTTGACAGACATAACGTATAGTGGCATCATCAGTGTTGTCGTCATCACAGGAAAATGTCAAGTGCTTTTATTACACAATGGACGCGTGCATTTCGTTGTACCAGTGAATTTCAAAATACAGAAATCCGCAAATAGGTCTATAAGCGCTAAGTATACAGCGTGATTAGCATTTTGCGACGATCACTCGTACTTAAGTTGGAAAAATATCACTTTTTGAGAAACATGACTGTTAACATGCTGTGCGAGGAAGTTTTCGAGCCGAAAACGGTTATAACACTTCGCAACTCATTTGCTGACTCAGTCTTCGACCATTGTACCATCATACCGGCTTAGCTTCGGCCTGTTTGTGAGATCTGTACAGGCCTAGATCGTTCTGCGTTGCATCGAATTTCACAGCTTAAAGTCTCGAATGGTACATAGCTAAGACTGATCGGATCGGACAGACGAAGGAAGTAGAACATTGCGACGGAGACATCGGCCGACGTCTCATCGGCAGTCGGCGGACTGTTTGTCGGTGGGCGGTGGCGGCGTTTGATGGAGTGGACGTCGGACAAGAGTGGCACCCCTCGACGACGACGACGACGACGATGCTGGGAAGACAGTTGTCTCCGCAGCGCTGGGCCTATCAACCACCCAGAACGAGAGTACAGCGCTTCAAATGCCGCCGCCACTGCAGCAGCAGCAGCAGCAGCAGCAGAAGATGTGTTCGTCACTTGCCGACTGATAACGACAGTTGTTATGATTCGATCGTGTGCGGCCGACTGCGGCCGGTTCTTGCGGTCGTCTGTCCGTGAAACGACTGATTATCTTGTCACGCCAGCCGACCCGGGCTCCATTTAATTCACTTCCGGCGTTGGTTCTTGCTTGCCAAATGCATCGCTTTGTCTTCACGGACGAGTACTTTCAGACGATGCGGATAATAGAACGTGTGACAAGACGTAGCTATAGGCCTACTACAGCTAGGCGTTCACTCGTACGGTCGTCACACAACGAGACGACGCCACCGTCGCAGATTCAGTCCGGCATCGCCATTCAACTACGCAGAAAGCTCATTGCAGCGAGCTAGTCAGCGGACGAGTCACAAAACTGTGGGTCGAAGATTGCGATATGCAATTTTTTGCATCGGTAGCACACAGGTAGTTTCAAAATTAACAGTTAAGAAACCACAGACCGTGACTTCTGAATCCACGATTTACAGACGAAGACCGCGACACGCTAAGACCAAGAGTAAAACCAGTTTTTGTCTGAGAACAGGATTATAAATAAATATAAATATTTCAGTTAACGTAGTTCTGTACTAACTGTAGGCCTAAATGCTGGAAGACTACAGTATGTATTTTCGTTGACTGGAAAGTACGTAACCTGAACACTAGGTTTCGGCGCGTTTTCGCACTTGCATTATTCTTTCCATATTATTGCTTATTATTCTTTCCAAGTTTCCATAAGCTCCTGGATATGTTGACGCGATGTGCGATGTTCAGGGATTGATAGAATGATCGCAAAAAGAACACGTCACTGTACAACGTAGTGTGTGCGAACATAGGAGTAGAATACAAGAGCTCACCAAGTGACGTGTCGTAGCAATAGCCGAAAATTTTCTACGGACGTAAAGCTTTCAATAGATACATATGGGTTGAAGTGACGTCACAGTAATATATCAAGTCAAATCACATCAAATCAAATTTATTTCCAAGCACAAAATATGAGAGAAAATGCAGGTGATAAACAAAAAGTTGAACAAATTGGAACAACAAGTAGGCCTACAAACAGGAGTGCTAGCAAGACTCAAAGGCACATGACGATCTTCATGTTGTGGGGCATGATGACGTTGCACTGCGTTAACGTTGCACTGCAGTTAACTGGTGAAGATTCACGTTATTTAAACAAGGTGTCACCATAACGGGACGTAACCGTACTGGCCCGCCGTGCAGTGTCGGCCCGCCCGCCCACCGGCAGAGTTACAGACGACAGACGACGACGACAGTCGACAGACGTCAGCGTGCAAAACAATACTGACCCATTAGGCGGGCCAGTGATAAAACTAAATCGGTAGGTTTAAGAAAAGCTTAGTGCTAGAACCTGAGCCTCGTCTAATGCAAAATTGCAAAGTAACTGTCCTCTGTGGTAACACTCGCACCAAAAACCAACTCTGTCCGTTTAGGTCATAGTTATTACTCCCAAAAGGGATGTGTTCGGTGTCACGTGACCTCTTTTAAATTTTGTGAAATAAGTGATAATATCTCGGAAACGGTGCAAGATAGAGACATAGTTGCAATGGAACACTAATAGAAAATCGTATGTGGCCTATCGAATGGCACCATTGCCAATGCCTTTCTATGACCTTGATGGTCACTCTTATAGCTTGTGAAACATAGCACGAATTTACTAACATAGCGCGTCACTCGGTCCCTCTGCAGTAGCTGAGTTTCTTGTATTTGTGGGGAAAATGGCCATTTTTAACTATTTTATTTCGTTTTGAACATACGGAACAACTATGGTTTAGACGTTTATAAGCCACAACGCCCCAAAGTCACACACACACACACACACACACACACACACAACCCCCAGGACAAGCCGAATCGTTTCCACGGTCGGCTAGAAAGGTGCAGATGAATTAAGGAAGGACTGCAGATTGATTCAGTCCGTGCGCGCCGTCGATGTTGGACGGTGCGTGGACACGGTATTCCACGCCGGTCACTGCTCGTCCGTCGAATGTCTGTTGCGTCTTTGGGTTTCGTCCGATGAGCCGGACAGCGTGGCCCGGCCCGGTACGGCCCGGCCGGTCGGCGTGATGACGCCGCGGCCCGGGTTCGAACGTCGGCGTGTATCGATCGTTCGACGACGCCGGCGCGACGGGTAGGATAGCGTGGAGTGGAGCGCGCGCGTCGCCGCAGCATCACCAATAAATAACACGTCGCGGCCGCGTTAGCGGATATTAGAGGAGGAAACGCTATATACCGGAGCCGGCGTTCGACTATTACAGCTGTATCGCTGCGTGATTCGCAGACAAATTGTCATTTCGATGCATCGTTACGACGCCGATCGCCCGTCTCGGCAGGCACGCCTACCGACAGTTTCATCCATTCCGTGAACGGCGTTTTAATTAAAGATTAGTTCCAATGGCGTTAGTTTATGATCGTCGGGTCAACAGCGGACAAGGGCAATCGACAGTGGAGTTTGTCGCGGCAATATTCTCGTGAGCGAAGTTGAATATGAAAGCGTTTCTCTGCGTCACATTTTGTTGGAATGAGTGAACGTGAGCTACGTTTAACGTACGTCCCATGAACTGATGATGAGTCTTTCGCACTGATGCTGACAGTCACACTCACAATAACGAATAACGAAGAAAAATAAAAAGAACAATAAAAATACCTAAAACTACACAAAGAACTATTCCTACTGTAAGAAAACTGGCCCTAGTTTAGACATCTAAAAACCAGAAACTCAAACTGAAACATGTACGTACTGCCGTGTTTGCGTTATTATGGCTACCAACTGATACATCGCAAAAGAGAGAGAGAGTTATGAACCATAGTCCCTTTGTCGCTCCTTTAAATCCGCCTATGTGTAGTGTGCAGGTAGGCCCAAATGCAGGATGGGTGTTCTTGAGGAGTAATTTAGATATAGAGTGGTTAAAGCTCCGCAGCAGGGTCGGAGCCTGAGTCCCGGCCAACCTAAAGTTTTCACACGTTTTCTATACTCGCATAGCTTAACAGTTTCATATTGTTTGTTTTTCTCTGGAGATGCTGCAAAATCCGCCTGATGTCCGAAAATGTTGCACTGAGAATTCCTGTAACTTGCGCCAAGCGCAGTCAAGTGTGGACCACGGCGCACGTGATAAGGAATTCCGCGAGGAAATTTTACATAAGCTATTCCGAATTTATCCACCGCACACGAAAAAAAAACGTATCACAGCGCTACCTTGTGAATTCCGTATACCAAACAGTATTTAAAGGGGCGTTTTTGAGACACGGATTAAAATGAAATAAAATTTTAATATTTGACTGACATGTGAAAGTCATTGGAGTTTGGTAATAAAATAGTCCGATTGATTTCGTGAAGTTGCAATCTGCGTGATCGATTCTTATTTGCCGCATTTTTATTGAATTTCGTTTCTTTATATTATGGATACCGACGTTTTACGTTAAGTTGCATTTTAGATTGGGTATAGTAAGTGTTAGCAGCTATCTGTTGGGCTTTACGCGGTGCAATGTACTGATTGCGTCCACCGGTAAACGTACGCGACGTAGCTATCGTCGGATCGGTTGGGAAATAGAATTGCGTCTGCGGCGGCGTGCCTCGAAGATGCTGTGAAGTGCCAATATTTGCCGTGTCGTGCGCTCGGATCCATGTATACAGCCAGCGAACGCCAGTCACGAATGCTCCGCTGGGACGTGACGTCTACATGGCTGCATAAATGTTTTGACGTCGATGCGTTTTACGGCGGCGAGCCGTACGTACGCGGATCGGTCGCGTCCCGCGGGCGCAGCAACTTTCACGACAGTGGGACGGATGATGATTGCTTGCGGAGGGCGCGTTATACACGGTCGATAAACTTCGACGTAGCATCCGTCGTTTCGCCGACATACCCATCATACTCGTCTCATATTCCACGCTCTCTTCTACCGCTGCTGCTGCTGCTGCTGCTGTCGTTGTTGCAGCGCTTGATGATTGTCGCGTGACGTCATTATCTTCAAATCACGTCCACGCCTGAGTGGCGCCACCGCCACCCCCGCAATCGCACACGGACACGGTGATTTGCTTAAACTATATCCAAAACGACATAATATTTATCAATCACTTTAGTGGCTCAGGTAAAGCAATTGATCGGGTGTGAGTGTCTGTCCGTAGAATTAAGTTTAGTTTTGAACTAAACGAGCTGTTAGGCTACGTCCTTGAACCTGTCTAGGCTATAGGTCAAATTCGACGGTCAGGGTCTTAAGCCAAAATTCATGATCAGAGGCGCGAAAAAAATTCACGGAATGAAAACGCTTTCGGTTAGGCGTGCATGTAGTGCACGTTACCAGGCGAGAGAAAGGCACAGTCGGGAGGCAGTTAGATTTGATGAAATATCTCTCTGTGTTCAGTGGCTTGTTAGTCCGCCTGGCATCGCGATCGGCTGGCTTATGTTTTACCGATGTTAGCCTACTGTTTTAATGTCGTCCCTGTCATTCGACAACGGGTGGACGGATCACAACGCGGATTGCTGCCTTAACTGCGTCGATGAAAAATTACTACGGCTACAAATTTGGTGAACTTTGGTGCCGGGGTCCGGTAACCCCTGAGATCTTGTGGCTCATTTGCATGGGTGATGAGTGCACGTAGGATAAAATACGCTGTGCGCTGGTTTTTAGGAAAGTAAGAAATGAATAGTCGCGTTTGCGCATGCCGGGCGGGCTACACGTTGGGCTTTGCTTCGCTTTCTAGTTTAGAATTGTTTATAATATGATGTTAATAAAATGTGACGTTGACAAAACAACGTTGCTCTTATGTGCCTTGCTCTTTCTCCTCGTTGTGGAATCCCACAGCATCGAACAGTTGCTCTCAGCACAACCGGAGGCTTTTATTAGATGCTTTGAACGGTATCTGCACAGAGATTGTCCCCCAAAATCAACTTTCCTGCGCATCCCCAAACGTTCTTTCCATTAACATGAGCAGCTGGTTTGGTACGTTAATGGCTGTAAAGCGGTAAATCACTTTTAACGGCTCGTTGACCGCTAAAGAACCGGAACTGACGAAGCAGTACGGGTTAAACAGTTTTTAATGGCTTTTTGGAAACATAAACATAAACATGCCCTCTTTTCCGTAACACTTGTGGATCGTCCTCATCGTCTCTTTTTGCTAACGTTTTTGTTATCACTTTTAGGTATGAAGTTGGCGATAAAATCATGCTGTAAGTAAGTAAAACAAAATGAATTCAGATGTGACTGGACATCAACTCCTTCTCATTCGTGGCGTGCCGAACTACATGAATGCTGTTGTTTTGCGCAGCTGTATCTTATCGGCAGTGGCGGTGGCGGCATCCGGGGGCGTTTACGGAGACTAATGTGCGTCACGCGTGGGCACAAATGACGTCAGAGCGCAACTGACCGTTGTCAAAGTGAGCCTAAGACATTGCTGCTTCCTGCCGCGACGTAAATCTAGAATGTATCTCGTTCAGACTGCTTACACAACGAAGAATGACGATCCGATAATACATTCTATTTACGTCTGTGTCCGTGATGAATCGCCTGACCGCACGAGAATCGAAGAATGAAGCAGATCAACTCGGCCAAAGCGGTGTTTGTATCATAGCTGTACTTGCGGTGTTTTGTGCGGTTGTGCGTGCGTGCGCCAGTGCGTGCGAGTGGTCCGTATGCTAGCGTGCCTCGAGCAAAGACATCGATAATCTTATTGCGTCGTCCATCTAGATTTAACCGATCACGGCTAATTGAACCGTCTCGAAGCAATCTGCGCCGACGTCCGGGACTGTGACTGCCTCTGCCACTGGTCTGTCCGCCGAGCGCTGGTCGTCTGCCGCCGTCGCCAGATCGCATAATATCATCG
>Ga0209780_1002647_pt1 | contig 12855 bp, 6 predicted proteins | sample WorMetexBAHAMAS2_FD_187384 | JGI IMG/M metagenome (GOLD analysis project Ga0209780, IMG submission 187384) | Marine gutless worms symbiont microbial communities from Max Planck institute for Marine Microbiology, Germany - Inanidrilus exumae... | ecosystem: Host-associated > Annelida > Digestive... | reverse complement strand
ATCACAACAATGGAAAAATAAGAGCCAGCCGCCTCCATACAAGCTAGTCAAATTTCAACTAGCATTATTTCTATACTTCAGAATTTTACCAACCACCACAGGTGACGCGGGCGCAACGGGTGGAGCGTTGGTTCAAGGTTCATATCCTGCCAGGGGCAAAAGCGGCGTAACAACCTTGAGCAAGTGGTTCACACCTATCACCAAGCAGTATAATAACTTGGTACCAGCCAGGTGATGGTGATGCTTTGCGGCTGGGAAGGTAACCTGCAGGCCTTGGGGGATGACTTATAGTCACCTGCGGGCTGACTGCCTGTACACTGGCATCAGCTCCGGGCCCAATGCTCGGTAACGAGTATGGGAAGCCTACCTTTTTACTTACTGCACAGCTAATATAACTTAGTTTTCTGATCCAAACACCATTGAATACCACCATCTTTAAATCTCAACACTGGCATAAAATATAGACAAACAACGTTTGCAAGTGTTCAAAAGGCATTACAGTTAATTAACGACAACGTGCACAGTGCGGATTTAAGAAATACTTGTTGTGACTGCAAACCTTTGAGTGAGAGATTGAAGCAGCCGAGTCTGTCACCAGTGAGAGAGTCAGCTCCACACTGCAGCACGACGGCACTCGGCTGGAATGTCTCCATCACCTTCGTCACCACCTGACACCAACATTAATTCATTGAGTTACAGCTGTACGTCCCACTCGACACAAAACAGGTCATTTCGGAGACGTTCTTCCGAGCCAATCTCTTGGCTTAGTACTGAACAACTGAAACAAACACAACATAAATTAGCCCCATACTGGACTGATGGTCGACTACTACATACAGCCAACTTCAAAGTCACGTGACACAAAAACTAGGACGAAGATCAAAAATCCGGACCCGATAAGCTTTAGGTATTGCCCCCTATTGTAAGAATCCGTGGTCATTTGCTAGCCCCCATTATAAATGGGGGAGGAGATAGCCTTTGAAAATGGTCGAATTTCCGACTTTCAAGGGCTCGTGACCTTGACCTTAGATCGGGTCATGCTGCATACCGTCATGCATCATTCATCGACCTCTAACTACATGTCAAATTTCATTGAAATCAAAGAAAATTTTGTGGACGGACGGACGGGCAGACGGACGGACATCTGAGAGCAACTGTATTAGGTCGACTCAGAGAAGTCAACCTAAAAAGCAAACGTGGACCCACAACACAATATACCACAACATAAAATTAACCTCAAAAAACTAAAGCCAGGTTTAGTCACCTCCTACGACATCTGGTCTGGAAATGGAGGAGAGGGCCTATTCTGGTTTCGGCGCTTCACAAATTTGTCACTTACTTACTTACATAGACAGTAGACACCCACTTACTTACAGCCGCGAGACCCACACGGGGCATGCCACCAACATCAATAGCATACTACAGCATCTCATATACTAGACAATAGTTACATTGCACGGACACTATGAACTTCCTCAATGCACTGACAATTTTGGCTCAGTAACTGAATGACCTGACCTCGCACATGAAAAATCCCACTCCAACAATCCCAACGATTTTCCTCTTGTGATCCTTAAAGATGATATGCAATGATTTTTTTGGTTGTTAAAGTAAATTGCCCATCGTAAGTCTTTAATATAAGCAAATCTATTTGAATATTAAGGAACATCAAAAAATTAGGAAATTTTAGAAAAAAGTGCCAGAAAGTGCGCGCCCGATGATTTGTTTACTTCTGCAAGTGATGACGTCATACCAGGAAAACAAACAAGGGAACAGGCTATTAGAGTGTTGAGTGAGACATTACACTACACTACACTACAGTAGTAACAGTAAAATGACAATGTTCTTAAAACATAAACACATAAACTGGTAATTTGGTAAAATAAATAAGTTCTTATCTAATCTCAATAACGTATAACAACGCAAACAAGACAAGCGTATCCTGGCATGATGTCACACATGACGGAAACAGCCAAAGAATAACTATACCAAAAAGACCAATAAACTTTACTTTTTTATCATTTTACAGCATAATTTATCAAAATTTATTACACAGACGGGTTTATATTGCAGTAAGCAGCTAGAAACTACTTTTAATCAATTAGGTAAAAAATCGTTGCATATCACCTTTAAGAGGTCCCGCCAGACCTCAGCAACTCTGCAGAAACATATTAGGTAGACACATCACTGATTGAAAAACTTTGGTAAAAGATTTTTTTGTTACAATCAGGGGTGACTGAACAGCTCGGAGGCGGATGGCCTAGCCGTGGGCAGACAGGGGCGTCGCTAAAGCGGCACGCAGTATTACATGTTGCACGCAGGGACGTGTTTGTTTCAGTAATGACGCGCCTCGACGAGCAGACGATACGCACAGAAAACAACCTTTAAATTGTCTTTTCGCACAATTTATTGCCGAACAAATCGAACCGGTTATGTTTACATTGTCGTTGATTGACATCTGTTGCTTGTTTACTTATCGTCTGCCGCTAAGATAATAGGCCCGTCCGATGCGCATGCGCAGCGAACAGAGATGGAACCGAACCACGCTAGCACCAATTTTAGCTCCAGTTGTGCCGCGCAAAAACGTAGTTCGCAGCCACAAAAGGAATTGTAAGTTTGTAAGAAAAGGTTAAGTTAAGTAAGTGCTGACATCTTTGGTGGAATTTATTGTTATTGCTATTCCTGTTCTTCATTGCTATATATTCTTGCCGCTTGTACGTGTGCTTACGAAAAATGGCCGGTACCGTACGACCGTAGCTGCACCATCAGCACCAGCCAATAGCGTATGGCCACTTCGTCACTCCAGTGTTATCTATCCTATCCTGCTAGGTTACAATACACAAGAAAGTCCCATCGCATGACATACCGGTCTGAAGACTTGCTCATATGAATCATCATCAATGCCATCACGCAGCGGAAAGTTAACAGCGTAATACTTTCCTTTACCAGCGCCGATGTCCTGACAACATCAGACACTTAACACATTGTCACTCAATACAATGACAAACACACAACTAGAAGTTTAGTGGCCAACAATATGGATGAAAGAAATGGGAGACATTTTACTGGGGGAAAAACAAAAAGAATTGGCACAAACAATGTAAACTGCTCATAACCATACTGCTTCAGCACTTCATACTGCAACGGTGTTTCACAAGGTTCACCACTACTGCATTCACGAACGAAATTAAAGTACCAGCAATGCTGGCACCTGTGTTGATGTCTTGTCGACAGTCAGGAAAAAAACTAAACCTATATCAGGGACAAGGTCTTGCATGGAGATTTAGTTCCGCCAGATTAAGGATGGCCAACGATACAGTAACCTCCCGACCACATTCCCTTTTTGTTCAGCGATGACCCAAAATGGCAAAGGATAGCGGAGGCTCATTCAAGTTATTACGCCAGCACCTACAACACGGTGGAAACTAACCAACCACCACAAGACCTATGTGTAATTGCTGTTCTTCAGTTCGTATAAATATATCAGTGCCTAACAACTCTTGTTGTATAATATCTTTTCTGTGTTGGTCTGGCTTTGGAATGATTCTCTTACGTAAAACCCTAAAGAAGCACCCGGGTAACCTCCCAACCATGGTACCAGACCTGCCCCTTCCACCCCCAAGTATGTGTCCATTATGATAAACAAAGTACGTGTAAAAAAGCTTCCCATACTTGTTATCGACCGTTGGGCCCGGAGCTGATCCAGGTGTACAGGCAGTCAGCCCGCTGGCTTATAAGTCATCCACCCGGCAGTAAGCTGCTATTACTTTCCGCCAGGCCTGTGGTTACCTTCCCAGCCGCAGAGCATCATCGCCCCTTGGCCGGTACCAAGTTCAATCTCTGCAGCAGCAGTAGTCAATGCATCAGTGACAGTGCACAGCAGTGGGTAAGGAGATGCTGGTTGTTGTTCTTCATCATTCACATCCTCCGTGGCAATGACACACGTCTATGGACCTTCTTTCCCGTAGCAGTGAAGAGCTAAGTTGATGCTAAACTGCTATACACTGTTTACTTTACTTGTACTTACTTCTTAATGGATTTCATTTTTCCACTGTTGTGATCTGCAGTTAGTTCATTACAACTAACGTCCCTCATCCGAGCACTGTCCAACACAGAAATCCATATCTGCATCTTAAAAATGGCAGTGACATGGGACGTTGCACCACAGCAAAGTCTCCATCAAATAAATGGAGAATGTGTATCCTTCTCCTAACGTCAGATTTCATGTACTGATGTATCCACATCACAACAGACGATATAGATTACACAATGAAGAACCAATGCTCACCCTCAAATCACCAGTGCCAGGGAAATATTCGCCGTACTTGTGAAAAGACAGCGTCATGACGCGGTCAGTCGTATAGAATGCTTCTTCGACTCCATCACCGTGGTGGATGTCAATGTCGACATACAGAACTCTCTGGTGATACCTAGTATCAAAATACAATGAAACACGTCAGCCATCAGGTCAATGTGAACACGTGTTGTGCCATTACTAAAGACTGAATGATCCCTTTAGCTGTGTGCACCAAAGCAAAGACTCCCACTGCTATTAAATGAGCCGGACAAGCCCCGAAATTGTCCCGTCCGGTGGGACATCTTGGCCCTAATATTTGGTTACTTGGAATCACCCAAGTCAGCCCCCCAAATGACAGCTCGATTGGTTCAGCTGTTTCTACAGGGTACATGAACGTGACCAACAGACAGACAGACACGCAGACAGACCACACTACTCTGTCATCTGTAGCAATAGGCCACACCTAGCTATTGCTGGGATTATTAGAAAGCAAATGTGCATGCACATCAATGCAATGTGTATTCAATGCAGATTAAAATGCTAATATGCATAATTTTTCACACGTCAGAACTCAGAACCCATAGCAGGTTTACAGTGAAAATTGGTCAAACTAATAAAACAACAACACAATGCTGGCTACCAACGGCCACTACTACTGAATCACATTTAAGCTCAATAGACATTTCATCAAACTGGGCAGATCATCAAAGTTGTATGCAGCACTGCTGACCGACTGCACTCAACCTTGAACCAGCACACAGCTCATCAGTCGGCTGCAGCCACTGACCACTCACGCCCTTGTTGATGCCTAGAACTTTTCAATTTGGTAAAGAACGTTCACAACAAATCAACTCATTGCGTGATCAAACAGTGAAAGCTGAAGCCACTCACTTCAACAGTTCCAGGATGGCCAGAACAATATCATTGACGTAGCAGAATCCAGAAGCTTCAGACTTCTTTGCATGATGCAAGCCACCAGACCAGTTCACTGCGATGTCTGTTGCTTGCTTGTTCAGCTTGACTGCCCCGGCTGTCAATGACAGTTTTACATCACACCGCTGACTTGACAACTGCGTTGACAATAGCCACAAACTACGTCACTCACCTTCCTGCCTGTACTGACTTGCTAGTTTCGGCAAGAGTTCAACAATATCGATGCCTGTTTTAATGTCGCATATAAAAACTCTTAAGTAGTAAACAGTCAACTATCTCAGCTGAGACCAGTGAAGTGAACATCCATATCCTTCAGCCGGTATTTCACTATTACAATGTCACTGGCAATAAGTTATCATCTACATTTGATTGCCAACAAAGACTGCATTGCATCTCACAGATAATGATAGTGATAACAGTGATGTTTCATGTGTCATTGCCAAAGCAGACTATAGTCAGTTCATCTTTGGAAGCAGACATGACATAATGTTGCCAGCCAGTACGTTGTGGAGGAACACCAGCTCCTCGACATCAGTACACTGGCAAATACCCATACAGGTTACAGTAACATTTGATTTCAATCAGGTCCAAACTTATAGCAGCAAACCTAAACCTGTAGAAACAGCAGAATGACTGATCACATAAAGGTGTTCAATTGGTGCAGTTCAACAACATTCATATAGTCGACTCTTTTCCAGGACAACCTGGGTAAGCTGGCACTAAAAAAGTAAATTACTGTCAAACCTCATTATATCAAAATCTAAGCGACTGTCAAGATATGTTCGACGGCTGGTTGCAGGGTCTGCAGCCCCATATCGTGTTTCACTAACCGACTTTGCAACTACCGATGACCTCAAACATGTTCGACTTCGACATAAACGACAGCTGACAACACGAGGGTCGTGCTGTGTGCTCGATACAGCCAAAACTTCAACATATCCATGCTCGATAAATCCTATGCCTTTTTCCGCCTTTTATAAATGGCTCGCAGCCGGGACCGAAATCCAACTTCAATATAAGCAGAAGTTCAAATTATCAGAGTGCGGTATAACGTGATTCAACTGTACTTTGGATTTTAATAAAATGAGAAAAGATGGTTGAGAGTGGCGTCAGGCAGACCATATGTCAAGCTATTTACATCTTGCTTCAGACAGAAACCACGCCGCAACTCATCACGCAAACATTTTACAGACTGGATGCGACGCCCAACCAACCGTGTCAATACATTGAAGGCAAACAGTTGATGCAATAAATCAGTCATAACCAACAACTCATTAACGTTAACACAGACGTTATGTACTGAAGTGGTGTCATTACCTATAGAGCCGCCTGTTGACAGTTGGCAGAATTCATACAGCCCATCGAACACCGGACAATCTTCACCAACATTGACTACAAAGCACAATGCACAGTGACCACAGTTTTAACAAGTAGCTCCACTCTTGTGATGCTGTGTCATTTGATATCTTGTCAACTGCTACACAACTGTACTACAAATCATGTATCATGAGATGCTCAGCTATCACAGATGGACCGCACAACTTGTTATGTCAGTTGATATCTTCTCCACTGCTGCACAGCTTTATGAAAAAAAAACACATACGAAATGGCTTGCTATACGTAAATGACCTTGAAGGTCATTCAAGGTCATCAGAATGGCGTGATTTGATAGGTCATATATCACGTCATATTAATGGCCGTTACCCCTAAACATCATGCCGAGACTAGAACTTGCTATGGCACGACAGGATGCCCAAAATTAAAGAAATTATCTCTGTGCTGGTCTGACAGTCGACTCTTCACAACTAACGTCTCTGCCAATTTCAAATTCATGTGACACAAAAACTAGGACAAGTATCAAAAATCCGGCCCAATCAAATGTGGATATTGTGCCACAGTTTAAGAATCAGTGGTCAGTTGCCAGCTCCCATTGTAAATGGTGGAGGAGATAGCTTTTGAAAATGGAAAGATTTCAAACTTTCAAAGGCTCGTGACCTTGACCTTGGATCGAGTCATATAGCATACCGTCGTGCATCACTCATCAACCTCTAACTACACGCCAAATTTCATCGCAATCAAGGAAACTTTTCGTGGACGGACGGACGTACAGACAGATGGACATCTGAGGTCCATTTTATTAGGTCCAATCAGATGAGTCGACCTAAAATGGTCATGTAACGCTGACCACGCCCCTTCAGGGATGCTTTGTCATCCATAGGCTAGGACTCGCTATGATCAATCTACATGTAAGTACCAAATTCAAAATCTGAATATCACCCATCATCACCCGATCGGTTGTTGATCGATTACGTCCGCAATTACAAAGATATGAAAGGCAACATAACAAGTTGAAAATGAAGTAGTTGGTCACGCAAGGTCAAACGTTGTTGCTCATCTTTAGTATTTTTCCTACTGGTTACAGGTATAACGATTCATTTTTATTTTTGTCTATCCGATGCATTTAAGACTATCTAATCACTTTGCTGTCTGTGTGTGTCTGATAACAGATCGGTTGTTGATCGATTACGTCCGCAATTCTTTACCAATATCACCAAATTTTGCTTGCAGCTCTGAAATGTGGTCGGATCGACATCTATTGTTTGTGAAACAAACTGGAAGTAGATATCTGATTTCAGAGATGTGCGAATTTCCGATTTTGGCAGTTTTCCGGTTGTGGTTGCCACGTTTCTTGACAGATCGTTGCAAAAATTAGAATAAAGTCGAAATTAATGAGCGCTGACTTTGTACTTGGTGGCCATCGAAACTGGAAATAAAATTATATGTGCAAATTCAGATTTCATCCATTTGCGAAGGATTACATACGTGATTCGGCACGTGTTTTCACAAAAAAATTGTGTGTGGCTCGGAAATGTGGTCGGCGCAACACCTATCATTTCAGAGATAAACCAAAAGTAAATGTCAAATTTAAGAGGTGTGTAAATTACAGGGTAGTCTTTGGGATTAGTTCTAAGTTTCAAGTTTAAACATCAATTAAGGGGTTCTCGAGGCATAGAGGTCAAAATTTGCCCTTCCCACCAATGGCCGTTGGCTTATACAACATATAAGCCGTGATTATCATTATTACAGGGTTCCCACTATCTTTAGATATTGAAATTCAAAGACTTTTCAAGGACTTTCAAGGACCCTCAAATTTCATTTTCAAGGACCAATTCTCGACGGAAGTTTACAGCATTAGTAGTAGAACAGCAATATTTAACGTTTATTTATGTGACGATGGTACAGTAAGTAAAATAATATGCATTCCAGTCCTATACAATGCTGTTTAATGAATTTGGTGTTCGCAATGTTTGACGTCATGGTGAATTCAACGACTTTCAAGGACCCATGTAATGAAATTTAAGGACTTTCAAGCACCTGTACTCTTTTCAAGGACTTTCAAGGATGCGTGGGAACCCTGTTATTAGTGTTATCACTATGTCAGCTTTGTAAATAACCTACATGATACGATCATACCAGACAGTACAACTTCCACCTGTTTCACATTTAACACAGCTAATGAACAGGTGGTCAAAGAATTCTGACAAAAGACCGCATTGCACACTGTGCCATTATTGAGGACTGAATGATCCCGTTTGCTGCATACACCGCTGCAGTAGACTCCCAATGCTTTTAAGTGGGCTCAACAACCCCCCCCAAAAAATTGCCCCTTCTTGTGGATGGCTCTAAGCCCCAGCTAATACACGGTTCCTTGGGCCAACATGAGTCAGCCGCGTGAATGGAATCTCGATCAGTTCGGCCGTTTGTGCAGTTCATCAGTGTGACCATCACACACACACAGACCATGCTACGTGTGACATCAGTAGCAACACACTGCATCTATGCTATGCATGCGATGCAGCATGATAATACAGAGTAAGTGTGATACATACATCGCTGCATTTGCTTGTTGAACTCAGACATATTGTCTGGACGAATACTTCGCAAAAATTTGATGTAATCATCGCTGTGAAATTTCGTCATCTCTTCCTGTGTTGCTTTGTGTGGACGCTGTGTGCACAAAAAAACATACATCACACCACCCACCACGTCCTTCTAGACAAACCTACACTCAACAGTTCTTCCTTCGCTTGTTCTAAAAGACAAACTTTAGCGATGAGTGGCACAAGCTGACAACCTTACTATGATAAAATTATTTATCACGATTAAAATTTTAAACATAATTAAATATTGTAATGTGTAGTTTTTAATATATCTGGTTTCAGTTGTTGTCAAATGATAACTGCACGTTATTCACAGCATTGTCAAAAGTGACCATTTTCAGTTTTACACTCGGTTTTATGTTTTAAGTCTGATTAGCTGATAATTGGCAAAAGGACACAAATTTGCAGAAGGTGCTTGCTGTTTCTGTCTTTGTACGCATCTGAAAACATTATTCAAAATAAACTAGGGGCAAATTGAGTAATATGCGACACTCGTTTGACAACAACAGACAACCATAACAACCACCACCACAAAGCAAAAAAGTATTTTAGTGACTTCAGCTTAAGACCAGTTAAAAACTAGAGCTTAAGCATAGATGCCTATATAATGCTTAAAAACCAATTGTTCACATTAATTTCGGTTTAAAACTTGCTTTACAAGAAGCTCCAGTACTGCAGAGAAACCGCGCAATGCCCTATTTCAGTTGAAATCCTGTCAGCTGCTGCACAGCTGTATGAAACATCACATTTGAAGTCTCTAACTCCGACAATTATAAAGATATCAAAGACGATACAAAATGTCAAAAATGGGGTGGTTTGGGGTAGTCAGGGTCACTCAGGTAACAGAAAATAGCATGATTCGATAGAGCACATACAAATTCCTATTAGCATTCTATAGTAACTAACTAACTATATCCCTATTTCGCACTGTCTCTGACTGGCGATCGACTCTTCACTACAGACGTTTGTGTCTGTGCTAACTTCAAAGTCACGTGGCACAAAAACTAGGCCAAATATCAAAAATCCGGCCCGATCAAATTTAGATATTGTGCCCTAGTTTAAGATCCGTTGTCAGCTGTCAACTCCAATTGTAAATGGCAGAAGAGATAGCTTTCGAAAAAGGCCGGATTTCTAACTTTAAAAGGTTCGTGACCTCGACCTTGGTCCTACTGCATACCATCGTGCATCACTCATCAACCTGAACCTACATGCCAAATTTCATTGAAAACGAAGAAAGTTTTTGTGGACAAATGGACGTACGCACATACGTATGGACAAACGAACATTTGAGACCAGCTTTAATAGATCGATTCTGTCGATGAGTCTACCAAAAAAGTAAAGTAAACAGCGCCTCCGATTCGTTTTTCACGATTTTGGCACTATATAAACTTGCGTGTATGTATGTATGTATGTATAGCAGTTAGCAATAACTTATGCCTCACTGCTACGGGAAACTCACATGCTAGCCCATATGGCATCACACAGTGTTACCTGCCACCCGACAGTGAGAATCCCGTCTTTACCCCCAGCCACAGCAGGTACTCGATTTAGCGACCCCAGAGGGATGAAAGGCTGAGTTAACCTATGTTACATGAAAGCAGACCGGCTGGGAATTGAACCCGGGACCTGTCAGTCACAAGTCCAATGCCTACCGCAGCGCCACCATTCAACCAACTTTGTCACTTTACTTTTGCGTATTACTTTCGATTTAAACCAAGTGTTGTTTTAAAACCAAATTTAAAACTTAAGTTTAAGCAAAGGATAAAGTTGCCCAATGAATGAGGTGACACAAATAAGCCAGAATGCTGAATGACCACACGCTCTAGGTGATAACTGCTAGCTTCAGGCAAACTGTTGGCAAAATGGCAATAAGTGAAGCTGTAATGCTGTGGTTGTATTAGCATTATTCATTGGATTTTTACTTTTATACGTATCTTTATTTGTATTGATTTTCGTGCATGTTTAGGCCTATAGCTTGTATATTTAGCAATTCAGCTCTTCAGCTGCAAATATGTTACAATAAAGTTGAGTTGAGTTGAACAAAGGTCCTTCATACCAGCCTAGCCAATGAGGTCTGTGCCACCTGCATTCTGTTGATTGATCAAGTTAAGTTTTTACGTCCAACTTGACACAAAATACTCAGATATGTTCTTCCCAGCCAATGTCTTGGCTTATTACTGAAATCTAATGCCACAAAAGTAAACATGCATCCATAACAGTATACTACAAGTCTACAACACAAAATAAACACAAAAACAAAAGCCAGGTCTTAAACGGTCGCCTCTTACGACCTCCGGCCTGGAAACAAAAATAATAATAATAATAATAACCGAGATGATATTTATGGTGCTGTCATCATGGCAAAGCCGTTGCGAGAGTTCACCCGGTTCATTTGATGAATGCAGACTTAGCGTCAAGGTGGCCGCCAACCCTCAGACCAAGCCAACCAACTTGGACTGTGAGTCTTCCAGAAAGAAATGGCAGCTACCATCCACATCCACCATCGCCATTTTATTATTACTCAGCCCGAGAGCTGATACTCATTTTATCGTCCCACGGAGGGTGGAAGGCTGAGTCGACCTAGGACCTATTCTTAAGTACTAAATAAGTAAGGAAGAGAGGAAGAAAGTTAAGTAAGTAAGCAAACGACTTATATAGCACTGGAAAACGGAATCGGGCTGCAATACAGCCCCGGGCTGGAACCCGTACGGAGCTGCAGCCTGTCAAGGCCACTGCCCAACATGCCATCAGGCAGTTGTCTGTAGTCAAGCTGCAATGATACAGGACTGTGCAATGATGTTGAATGTCAGCCATGAGCAGATGAGTCAGTGCATGTGTGTGGTTGCTGCAAGTCCACTGACTTGATGGAACTTGCTTGCCTACAGTGAAAGGAGATTATTGACAGTTCTCCATCACTGTCATCAGCATTGTACCGCTGAGTCATTCCACTCATCTGTAAGCAGACTGTATTGAAACTGACAGATTATTACATCAGGCCCAGATGTGTAGTAGAAATTTCATGACAAACTGCTATATACATGTGATCTTGTATGCACTGTTTTCAAGTGTCATTAGTTGCCACAGCTGAAAAATTCAAGCACCAAATGTATACACACTCGGTTGGCAACTCACGTATATTTCCATTTTTCGATACAGGCCATAATTAAGGAGTAGGTTGTGGCACATTCGTATGCGCTGTGGTTTCATCGGATGACCCTGTCCATAGTAGTAGTTGCCAATGTCACCTGTACCACACACCATCCATTACATGGTACACGTTCTACCAAACGTCTTAGCATCATAATAGCAGCACAGCAAAATACTGATTATTAATTAAAATCAGAGGCATATGTTGTGATCTAAAAATAACACAAATAACAGTGTGCACACGATGGACAGTATGAACTACTGCCTTCATTTCCTCAATTAGTTCCTGTGGTGCGTCTTTCAAATCAGAACACATTAAAAGTGTTACTACAAAAACTGATATAATCACCAAACCTTACTCTGTGCAATATCTATTACTAACTATGTGCGGGATTTAAAAAAAACTATTAGTGATTAAAGAGATATGGGCTTGGCTGCCACCTGGTTGGATGGATGGAAAGGTCGCAGCGAAGAAAATATTTCTTTAATCACTAGCCTCTTTTAATCGATTTTGCATCTATATATATATATATATAT
>Ga0209780_1002646_pt1 | contig 12857 bp, 11 predicted proteins | sample WorMetexBAHAMAS2_FD_187384 | JGI IMG/M metagenome (GOLD analysis project Ga0209780, IMG submission 187384) | Marine gutless worms symbiont microbial communities from Max Planck institute for Marine Microbiology, Germany - Inanidrilus exumae... | ecosystem: Host-associated > Annelida > Digestive... | reverse complement strand
TTATCCCTCCCTCAGTCTACCACCCCACTCCCCTTGAGCTAAGAGTTGGGGGTGAGCCCCCGAGCCCCCTTACTTTAAGGCCTGAGGATAGGGTTAGGATTAAGCTTAGGGTTTAGGGTCATGGTTAAGGTTAGGAATAGGTTAGATTGGGTTAGGGGGTGAACTTGAAATATTCTGGTAGACCCGGACTAGGCTACATGCGGGTAATACTGTGCCGGTAACTGGACAACTCGCGGATAACGTCGCCATTAGTAGTAGCAGTTTCAATTAAATGTTGATTATGGATATATTTAAAAAAACTGACAAACGTTGAGCAGGAGTCGACGACTACATGTTTCATATTAGGCCTACGCATGTAGTTTAAAGTTGACTTCAGGTTCGTTCACACGTGAGTTATGCTATGTTGCGGAATGCGGTGGTGCGTGGAATGAAGCGTCGTTTTCGCTGCAGCAATAGGCTACCGCAAGACACCGCAACGCAACACATCAGGTTATACGAGAATAGAGCAGCTTTACTGAAACCATTGTCTCGCGTAAGCAGCGTGCAATGTGTCAGCTGTCAGCTGTCGCAAGGACGTGGCCGCCGCCAAACGGGAATTAGGCCTACTCAGCGCATCGGAACATTAAAGTCAGATCCGCGCCAGCCGCTTCGGAGCCCGGGCCGCCAGTCCCGGTGTGGCGGTCGGCGGCATGGATGATCGTCCGGCGGGCGGCGACGGGAAGGACACCGGCGGCCAGGTGACGATCCACGTCCGAGTGCCGAAGGGCGCGACGACACCAGGCCTGCACGGGGTATACTTTTCTCGCGCCACCGCCCAAAGTCGGTGACGACTTGGCCTGCTGCAAGGCATGCAGAGTGCAGAATGTGCACTCTGTATGTGGTCGAGGACACGAACGGAGAGAGTCCGAGAGAGTACATGATTGCGCTGCGCGGCTCCCTCCTTTCCCACAGTTTACCGGCCACTTTGGCTCCCCCGACTCCGCGGGTCCGTTTTGTTAAGTAGCATTCTCATTGCGGCTCTCAATCCTACTTCCTGTTTAAATTAAGGGACGATTTGAAATGGTTCAGTGTGGATGATCTGGCTACATGGTATACAATTTGGTGAACTTCGGTCCAGTAACTACGTCTGTTTAGCGGCGCCACTGCTAGACCTTGCGGGGATCAGTACTGAGTTTTGTGGGGCGATCAGTACTTGGTTTTGTTTCAGTTATTCGCTAGAAGCGTCACTGCTATGCCGTGCGGGCTACACGCTGGGCTCTGCCACGCATTTTTGTTAATGTAGTTGTAACTAGAAGTAGTCAACTACATTTAGTAACTACATTTTGACCAAACAACTCTTTATCCTTTTCTATTGTCTATACAGGTGTCTATTTACTTACTTACTAAACGGTAATAAACACTTGATTGTGACTTGAAATCCATTTTTTTTATATGATCGTAGTAGTAGTAGTAGTAGTAGTAGAAGAACGTACTGTTTGTGTTCTAAGAGACTTAATTAAAATATCCCGAACTTTGTAAATGCACAGTATTTAGTTTGAACAGTTGAATGTTGAAGAAAATGTTTCCAACAACTTGAATTTACTGATGTAACAAAAGTAGGTAGTTAAAAAGTAATTAACTATACTATGTAGTAGTTAAGAAGTACCGTTTTTATTTATTTAGCAACATAAGGGCCAAGAGGCCGCTTACAATGTGCATACGTACAAGTAATAAAATCAGTAAGTTATACATAAAACTGCTAAAAATAAAACATGAAGTATACAAGTACAATATACAATTACAAACAATATATGAAACTGTATTCAAAATTTATGTAAAACTAACTTTACAATGACGCAGCAACTGCTCGGATGTTAAAAGGGACTTAAAACCAGCTAGGGAGTTAAAATCAGTTTCATGCGGGGGTAGTTCATTCCACATAGTCAGAACTCGGTAAGGATAACTGTTGTATCTGATACTGCTTTTATTGGTTGGTAGGTATAGTTGATATTGGTGTTGTTAATAACTGCTTTTTAAGAGTAGTTAATAAGTAGTTAATAACTACTTTTGTTTTTAGTAGTTAACTGCAGTAGTGTAACTATTTTCTATGCCCATCACTGCTGCGCAGATCTGCATGAAAACTCCACAGCGTTGTTTGTACGTGCTGTGTTGTCGCGCACTTGCGCATTGACAGTCTGGAAGCACCGGTGTTGGCTTTATTCCGCCACTGTCGTTCAGCGTAACGGCACAGCTGATCCGATACATTTCATAATTAATTATGTTTACGCAGTCTCGGCTTTCTGTGTTCCGTATTTCCCGCATATTCATGACTCGTATTTTCAGCGTCCCCAGCATGATACCACTCATCCGACGCAGATTTAATGCATATTTTATCAATGTCGTCGCCGTCACTGAAGTAAATGGACCGACGCACGCTTTGAACTCCGAACCGCTTCCCCAGCACCATATGCGACTACCCAACACTCTGTTGGCGTTGAGGCGACGTTGACAGCTCGGATTCTGGTCAGCAAATGCAGTGTCGTAGTCAATGTAAATCAATGTCAATCGTGGGTTTATATAGCGCATAAACGCAAAGCCTCTAATGCGCTGGTGCGCTAGTAAAAGGAGAAGAGAAGAGTCTTCAGATATCGTCTGAAAGAGTAGGTTGACAGCGCCGTATCTCTGATGCTGTCTGGCAGTGCGTTCTAGGCCATCGGACCCGCAACAGAGAAGGCCCGACGGCCGAACTGCGTGCGACGGTGACGTGGAACATCGAGCTGGTTGCTTCTAGCTGAACGTAGATGCGGCCTACTGGCGATATCGGAGACCGGTGTGCAGAGATCCGCCAAGTATGGCGGTCATACGGTCATTTGGTATAGGTTGCACATTTCCACTACGTACTAAGTATATATATCGGAGCCGCATTCGCTGTTTTTGCAGCTATTTCTCATTCATTTCTATTATACTTAGCCTACAGATGACAAACCGTTCCTGAAATGGGCGTGGTCCGTCACTTGACCCATTTTAAATTTTTAGTTTCCCTAAGATATCTTCGGGATGGCTTAAGCTAGAGACTTCAAATTTTGTGTGCATGTTGATCATACAAAATTTGAAATGTTTACGATTACCTGCAACGAAAATACGAAAGGCAACGCAAAATGTTATTTCCGTTTTGAGCCACCATTTGGGGAACTTAGGGGTAACCACAGGGTTCATCTGTGGCTCGATGGAAAGCGCACTGTGGACTTCCTATTAGTGATAATTGAACTTTTTTTCGCTAGCTCTTACGGCTGAGACACTATTGCGCGATATCTGTCGAATTCGGTGTTTTCTGAATGGGTGGTTACTTTGAGCGCAAATTTAGGTAGATGGGGACGTCGACCGCAATCCATCAATGAACCATTAGATAGAGGAATGATGTAGGTATAACTTTGCTTCTGGAAGTTTTCACATAAGAAAACTTTGCATCAGACTTCTTTCGACAGACGTTGAATTTTACTTGCAAAAAAACAGCAAAATCGCGTTTTGTGCCACCCTTTGGAAAACTTAGGGGTAACATAGACGGTTCATCTATGGCTCGTTGGAAAGCGAGTTATCGACTTCCTATTAGTGCTAATTGAACATTATTCGCTATCTCTCACGGTTGAGGCACTATAAGCGTATATTAGTCGAAATCGTTGTGTTCGAAATGGGTTGCGTCACTTTGAGCGCAATTTTCAGTGGGAAATGGGGCGTCGTCCACCAGGTTACCAACGACATTTGGCGTCAGAAAAATAGATTCCATGGGCTGTCACGTGACGTTGTTTGCGTAATCATACGTTCAGCTGTTTTGACACAGTACCGGCGTGTGACGGTATTCTTACCAACTACCCTACCCATTACCATAGATTTCATTCAGTAAGCCTATAGAAGGAAAGAGAACTCACGATCACCTTTTGCGACTTTTTGCGGTTTTGGATGTGTCGCTGTTAACATTAAAACTATGTATAAACTGCAGTTTTGTTATATTTGTAGTGTGTAATGTCTGTCTGGTGTAGAAATGGAGAGATTATCGACTCACATGGAATGCTAGTGAGTTCGGTGGAGTTAATCAACTTTATGTTCCTGTATCAACGATCTGGATACCTGACGTCACGCTGTGGAACAAGTATGTTAAACGATTAACGTTTAAATCCACAAAACTCTACGATAAATGTTCAAATCGAGCATTTTTACAGTGCAGTAAACTAAACAGGACTGAGATACAAGCAGTCGGACAAGTCTTGCTGGGTAAGCTTGCTTTTGTATAGTACAACAATTTTCGCGTGAGATTATAGTAAATCTAGGCAGATGTTGTCCAACGAGCTACTCGGTTTTTGTTTTTAGTTTTTCCTTATTTTTTTCGTTTTTGTGCGTGCGCTAGACTAAGCTGGCCATATCATCAGCTTTTGAGCACACGTAGATATATCGTATCGTGTCGTATCGTAACGGATAGCGGCGGTTGTATGAAAGTTTAATGCACACGGCGGAAGAGTATACTAGCATTGCGCGTTTCTTGTGTTGCTCACAAACAATGAGTGTCATTGATGTCACCGTTCGGAGGCTGCTGATCTGATTCCTATAATCGTCGTACCGTGTAACTAGATCGAAGCCGGGTGACTAGTGTTAACTGTACTGCGATGTGATCAAGGCATCCATTTCAATACATTTTGTCTGTGTGTTGTGAAGGGTGAGGCCATATACGATACGGTCCGGCTATTCATCTATTCCCTTATCATACTCAGGGGATAGGCCTGAATATACTACTTGTGGGGGCTATAGCTATAGCCCCTAGTAATGGCGAGCTTGGTTGCACGAACGTATAGTGGGTCCAGGGGCAAAGCCCCTGGTCAGAGCGTCATGTATCCAAGTCCCCTGAAGCTTAAAGCAATTTTAAAACTAAGTAAGCAATATTGCGCTTCGGAGATAGCTATTTGACCTTTTGGTGCTTTCTAATATTTCGTCCACCACTGCTTGCATGTTATATACTTATGCTGATAATGCAAAATACAATTGGTCGGTAAAGCGAATTTATTGGAGTCACGTTTTGGGGGCCGAATCATTCATGTTTGGGGGGCTATCTGTGACACTTCGGGGCTTAGTCACATCCAGCCCCCATTGTACTCGCCCCTGGTCTTACTGTAACTTTGCAGCGCTCGAATGGAGAAGGAGACAAAGGATCTGGAGTCGTGCTTTGCTGTTATCTACTCACACGGACTAGTTCATTGGTGGACGCCAATGGGACAGTCGGTCGCTCACTGCCCGATGGACATTACGTGGTTTCCTCTGGACACCCAGAACTGTCCTCTCATCTACGAGTCTTGGGCTATGCCGAGCGCACAGCTGAACATCACGCCACTGGACCCAACCGTCGACTTTTCTTACTATCAAAGCAGCGGAGAATGGCAACTCATTGGTAATGATGCCGTATTATGCGAGTAAATACGATTATTTTTTGCTTTATATACTGTTTATTAAATCGACTCCTCCGAGTCGACCTAATAAAGTAGGTCTCAAATGTCCGTCCGCCCGTCCGTACGTTCCTACGTCCGTCTGTCCGTCCGTCCGCAAAAGTTTCTTCGATTTCAACGAAATTTGGTGTGTAGGTAGAGGTCGATGAGTGATGCATGAAGGTGTGCAGTATGACCCGATTCAAGGTCAAGGTCCAGGTCACGAGCCCTTGCAAGTCGGAAATTCGGCCATTTTTCAAACGCTGTCTCCTCCCCATTTATAATGGGTGCTGGCAAATGACCACGAACGCATAAATTAGGGGGCAATACCTAAAGCATATCGGGGCCGGATTTTTCATTTTGTCCTAGTTTTTTGTGTCACGTGACTTTGAAGTTGGCAGTAAGTAGGAGTCGACCGCCAATCCCGTACGGGGCTAATTTATCATTTATTACATTTACACTAAAATATTTCTGTTGCGCGTTGTGTAGCGTGTTACAGATTTGATGCTTTCGCCATCTGTCAGTGTCAGCGACGGCATTATATTTTTAGGCTGTCCCGTTGTCCCGTTTGTTAGTTCGTCCGTTCATACGGTCAGATATTGTTACCACGATATCTCATGAATGGCTTGAACAATTTTGATAAAACTGACAGGGAATATTTATTAGCCCATACTGATTACCTGATTAGATTCTGGAGGTCAAAGGACGCACGTTGGTTCAAGCAAGTATGCTGTGGCGTCGATGTTTATCTTCTACACTGTGCTCCCCCCCCCAAAAAAAGTTGCTATTTTGGCTTGATATAACTTCGAAGAACATAACTGATTTTGATAATTTTGGCCGACCAGTAAAGATGATGACAGGTTGTGGCATCAAAATACTCCAAAATCTATTTATTTTTTTTTCAGCGAGCAACAGTTTGCAGACAGACAGGCGTGTCATAGTTTTACTACTCAACACTAGATGTTACTTGAATGCAGTCTGGCATCCTTTTCTAACCTCATTTCAGTACGTTGCTGGCATATGAAATTATTTCTATACTTTTTATTTTATGTTGTTTTACTTGATAAGAAGGAGCGCGTTTGTATCGACTGTATTTAGCTTGAGCAAGACGTGCGTCTATTTGTGGTTTACTGTACTGCGTTGTAGGTGTTCCAGCGATGATAGCACTTCTAGATTACGACTGTTGTACAACGCCGTTCTCTCGTGCCACGTTCACGGTCCAGCTACGTCGCAAATCTCTCTACTACCTCATCAACCTTGTCCTACCGTGTTGTATCTTCTCCATTATCTCCATCGTCACGTTTGTTCTGCCTCCGGCGTCAGGCGAACGAGTTGGCGTCGGTTAGCAAACAGCAGTGACCTAAATTGTGTATTTTCAGTACATTCTTCGTTTACTTGCCTTTTCCCATGGGATTAGTGTAGGTCAGGCTGTGTCAGTTTTCTTGGTAAGTAAATAAGTAAGTAAGTAAGTAAGTAACTACATTTATAAAGCGCACTACGTCTAACGTAGGTCACTAGGCGCCACGGTTCTCAGCCAAACAAATGCGTTTTCAGTAACCGGCGAAACTCAAAAAGTGATGGTTCAAAGTCACGGAGATAAAGTGGTAGATTGTTCCACAGGTATGGACCAGCCGCAGTGAAGGATCGATCTCCCAGAGTTGTGCGGGTTCGTGGAACGTAGCAAGTAGCAACATTAGGCGATCGAAGTCGCCGGCGGAGAAGTCGCCTTCTCTCGATGCAGAAAATGACAAATGCAATCACAATCGTAATTACAACGAAGGATATTTTGAGTGGACGTTATCTTTTTACAGTTAATTCGCCGTACGTTTTAGTTTAATTCTAATTTTGTATGCCTTCGCTATCCGACAGTGTCGGCAAAGTCACTACGTTTTCAGGCTGTGCCGACGTCGCGTTCGTCCGTTCGTTCTTCCGGTCAGATATTGTTATCACGATATCTCATGAACGGCTGAACACTTGCGATAAAATACGGAATATTCACTACTACAACTGATGACCTGGTTAGATTCTGGAGTTCAAAGGTCAAGGTCACAGTAGGCTCAATGATGTGGTGGCGAAGTCATCCACGTCGACACTTGGGCGTCGAAGTCCCATCTTCTAGTTTTTTTTTCTTTCAGTTTGAGGGAGGCCTGCCTTAGCTGACTCCCGTATAGAGTAGCATATCGAGTAAAAAGCTTCACAGCGATAACTATTTTTTCTGCCCCCTCTCCACTTTATCCCATACAAATTTTCACTTGTCTGATAATTTGCATTTACGAGCTGTATACTAGTGGTTCATCTTAAAAACGCTAGAAATACAATCACCAGTTAGTTACCACAACGTATACTAATTACCCAAGTCGGCGGTATCGCGAGGATAGGGTTTTCAGTGGCGTCCGCGTGATCAACAACCGCTGCAGCTAGGATCGCCAAACGTGACACAGAAATGTTTCGCCATGAGACCTGGAAACCCATTTATTATGGGGTCAGTGGTCAAGGTCACGAGTGCCCGTGTCGCGAAATAATGTCTCCGGCCGGAAAGTCTCTCATGGCGAGTTTTGTGATGAAATAAGTCCGCCGGCGGCGATTTTATTACCGTACGATATTCGTCTCGGGGCGGAGATATATTCGCCGCCGGGCCGTCGATATACAATCGCCCCCAGCGGAAACTTTCATGACGAGGACAAAACACTGTATATGCAGCGAAATAGTTGTCGGATTTCGAACGTGTAACGATATCTCATTTGTGCTGAACTTATAAGGAGATAGAAGAAGTTAAACAGCGTTGAAAGAACACATGTAATGATTACCGGTTCAACAGTCAGCAAGGCAGTGTAAAGTGAACTAATTAACTTATTACACAAGGAAATGAATCATCATTTCAGAAGCCGTCAATAGTACCGCCAAACGCACTCAATAATTACACACATTAATGAAATACACAGCGATACGATACGATACGATATATTTACGTGCGCTCAAAAGCTGACAAAAGGCCAGCTTAGTCTAGCGCACGCCACAGAAACAAAAAATAAAGAAAAACTAAAAACAAAAACCGATTATCTCAGAAGAAATAGTGCAGGCAAACGTCCGTGTGAAGGCAGCCCGGGAAGAAGAAGTGGAACTACGGGGATAAGATTTGTGAAACAGGTGGGTTTTAAGCCGGGGGTGATAGAAAGAGGGAGTTATGGATGAGCAGAGTGGTGAAACAGAAGAGGAAGAAGTGATAGGTGAAGTAGTGGGTGGGTCGGAACTGGAGGAACTGGTACCAGAATGAGGTTGACGAAGAGATAAAGGGAGAGATTCGTTGATTCCAGAGACACGGTGAAGCATACCGAAAGGAGCGATCAGTAATTTTAAGAGAGGATGATGTAGGTGGCCGAGCAAGAGTAATTGTGAGAACTTTGTGGGTAAGAGAGAGGAGCTTGTATTGGATACGTTCATTGATTCTGAGCCAGTGGAGAGAGCGTAGGATGGAAATGATAAATGTCAGGACAATACCCACCTCACCTTAGGCATGTTGCTACACTACCTTGTACTAACTTAATAACTAATTTTAGCGACACTTCCGGGTCATATGTGTCATGCAATAGTTTAATTACGTTTGTCATATCACCACGTAATCGTGTATATTTCAACGTTGATAGGTTTCAATATATACGTTTGTCGTTATGTGGACGAACCATGCATTTATAGACTAGTATAGAACTATTCTTATCCATATGTAGATAAACTTTCCTTTGATATTGCCTAAAATACTATATGCCTTACTTATTTTTTGGGCAGTGCGATCATTATGTGGCAGGTTATGTAATGTAAGAATAACAATTAGGCCTACTCGTTCGTTTTGTGCGTGATATATGCCGACGCCATATCGACGGATATCTTTGTCACACGTTGTGTTAACTAGATGGTTGTTGAACTCCCGTCCTTGATCGCGTAATACGAACTGCCAACCAATGGAATTCAAATGTTGCAGGATAGGCTACTTGGAGCATGATTGCTTAAGATGTGTAAAATGTGATGCTTTGAAGCGCACATCTTCATGCCAATAGTCAGATTTCATTCGATATCCGCTGTCGACATCACGCTTCGTCTGACGCCAGCCGATACAACGAACGACGCGGCTTCACGGCGCATGCCGTAACCGCGGCGCTATGAGGGCGATTTATTACATGGGCGACTTCATTTCGCGTCTAGGGGAGACTTTTCGGTATGGGTCGGCGACTTTTCGCACGAAGCAAATCCGCCGGCCGGAGTCATTGTTTCATCAAGCGGCGGTTTATCGAAGGGGGGGGGGGCTTTATTGCGTGTCATCGGCTTCAAGTTATAATATTGCAATGTAATATATCATCGGTTAATAATAATAATAATAATGCAGTTTGCAACAGTCATTGCTTGAGGCCGTCCACAAACAGCAGTCCATCAACGGTGTTGGGATGTAGTTGGCATCTCCTTTCCGCTGTTGGCCATCAACAGAAAAGGCCCTCTCCGATGGTGTCCTGGCAGCAGGTACCCCAACAGCGATTGTATACAACACGACTCATTCTTGGCACCACAGCAGTACTGACTCTGACTGCTGCTGTCAGTGCTTCAACATGTCTGTGGGAGTCTCGCGACTGGAAATGTAGGCATGTAGGCATCAACCTGAGGTCGATGGCACTGTTGTTCATTTTCATTTGAATCGATTACGTAACTTCGAACGCTTTATTTTGGTCAGATTTATTGTCCGCCTCCCCTCTATCCCCAATCCCTTGGTCTTACCGTACACCGTGTTCTAATTTCCGCGGCATTACGGCAACTTTGGCACAATTGCCGCCGATTTACGCTGATTATCTGTTGTCACTCTCATATACGCAGATTACCAGTCGCCATACCGCCTTCTCTTTTCACAATTTCTAGATTCTAGATCAGAAGGCACCTAGCTGCTGAACATACAAATTGCACGCATCTGCAGAATGCTGTGTCAGAGCGTGAATCGGTGTTATAATGGCAGAGAAACTGCGATTGCAGAAGCAAAGCAAGTTAATAAGTAAAGACTTAACAGACGGCGCCACAATCACAAAAGTAATCGACACTCCACTGTGGCGCTGGAAGGCGTTTGTCACTGGTATTGACGGGATTTCGATGGCAAACAGGCCCAGCACCTTTTTGTCTACGACATTCTACTACATAAAGTGTAAACAGTCCTGCAACTAGGAAGACTATCGTAAATATTTTATTGTTGTATGCAGGTATAACGTTACTGTTGTCACTCAGCGTCTATCAGATGATTGTCAACGAAAAATTGCCAGCGACATCTGACGCTATTCCGCTGCTCGGTAAGAATATTATTTATCAGACTTATCGGACTCTATGCTATAGAATAAAAATTCATTCATTCATATTCATTTAATGAGCCGTGACAGAACGCATAGCATACAATGAGTATCCTAAGTTGATATTTTCATACGTAGGGCCTAAGCGTTTGCAATAATAACAATGACGTTTATCTATCAGTCCAAAACAGTACAAGGTCTCGAAGTTAGTACATTATCTTTATATAGCAAATGCGACACAACACAGAAAATGCACAACTTACGCTTATTATACTTGAAACAGTAACAGAATCGACTTCCGCACAGGACCGCAATTTTTCTACGCCGTTTAGTACCTTGGCCGTCCGTTGACATCCACGGAAAATTTCACGGAGATCGTCCTAGGGGAACACATCCGTCGGGGGAGGGGGGTGGGTTAAACGCAAATGGGGTAGCCAAATATAGCGATTTTTAGCGAACGTGAACGTTCGCTGTATGCTATCGTCCGTCCGTCTGTAGTCTGTCTGTCCTTAGCGTTCGTGCGCTTTACTCAGCCGGTTGAAATTTTCAGCAATTTTTCTTCGCCGTTTGGTACCTAGGCACCTTGGCCATATATTGACATCCACGGACAATTTTACGGGGATCGTCCCACGGTAACCCCTGCGTCGGGGGTTTAAACGCTAGAGGGGTAGCCAAAAAAGCGATTTTTCAAATTTGGAATGCTGTATCTCCAAAACAGTGCAAGATTTGAGGTAAGTTAGTATTAATCAGTAATAGGAAGTCGTATATGGCACCAAAATACATGAACGGCGAAATGGCCCTATTTTGCGCTATTTTACCGAATTTGGTAGTTTCCGGGGCGCATTGTGTAAAAGTGGTTGACAAAGCCATAACTGGACAATTTACGATTACTATGTCTAGGAGTAAACGTCTGCAGAGGAACCGTGCGACGCCCACGGTATAAATATTCTATAACTGCACGGTGGAATTGGAAATTCTGTAGCAGATTCGTAAATTCAAGACTTAATGAACAGTACTTGCCTAGCTATCGTCTAATTTGTTAAACGAAGTATGTTCTCTTTTTGGTATTTTGAAGTACGTGTGCGATATCGCGTAAAAACGTTCACGTTCGCTATCTCATCTCTTGATGAGTTTTTACTGACATTTCGAAGGCTATATCTCGCAAACGGTGCAAGATAGCAGGTAAGTTAGTACTAATCACTGATAGGAAGTCGTATATGAGCTTTCGATTGGTACCAAAATCGGTGACCTTGAATGACATTGCACGGCGAAATGGCCCTTATTTTGCGTTATTTTACCGAATTTGGTAGTATGCGGGGCGCATTGCGTAAAATTAGTTGACAAAACTTTAACTATGGACAATTTACGATTACTATGTCTAGTAGTAAACGTCTGCAGAGGGACCGCGCGACGACCACGGTATAAATTCCTAGCAAAATCGGTGACTTTGAATGACCTTGAACGGCGAAAATTTTAGGGGGACAGGGGCGTCCCCCACCAACGGTTATTGGCATCAGAAAACTAGAGCCCCTGGGCTATCGTATGGTGAAAAAAATTGCCGAAAATTTCAACCGGCTGAGTAGAGTGCACCAACGTTACAGTCAGACAGACAGACAGACAGACAGACGACAGACCGACGGAACGGCGATAGCATATAGCGAACGTGAACGTAAGTATCACGTTCGCTAAAAACGGACAAAAATCACTTTTGTTGGACTCCACCTAAAACGTCAAGCACGCCCTTACCAGCGAAGTCGTGCCAAAAATCATAACTCACTATGAATGTGAGTGCCACGGAATAAATGTCCATTGTAGCAATACCAGTAGAGCTCAGAGTATCAACTGCAACAGAACTTTGCTGGTAAGGGCGTGCTTAAAGTTCTAGGTGAAGTCATACCAAAGTGATATTTGCGTTTTAGAGCTATGACTCTGTCGCCCTTACACTTGGTTGTAAACTGGCCAGTTTTTCACGGCGTGTACGGTAGTACAAGCTGTTGTAAAAGCGACTAGCCAAAGTAATGGGAAAGGCCAAATTTTGACCCCCTGGGGCTCCGAAACCCCTGAACGGATTTCGATGAAACTTGGAATGTATAAC
>Ga0209780_1002645_pt1 | contig 12859 bp, 9 predicted proteins | sample WorMetexBAHAMAS2_FD_187384 | JGI IMG/M metagenome (GOLD analysis project Ga0209780, IMG submission 187384) | Marine gutless worms symbiont microbial communities from Max Planck institute for Marine Microbiology, Germany - Inanidrilus exumae... | ecosystem: Host-associated > Annelida > Digestive... | reverse complement strand
TGCACTAAAATTCATTTCGACTGCATAATAATAATAATAATAATAATAATATACACATTTGTATAGCGCCATATGGTCGTAACTTCAGAGGCGCTAATCAGATCCAGAGCATAGGTCTTTGCTCATGTGGGCTTACAGGTTATAGCACTCCCAGACCTCTAGCAGATTTTCAAACGGCTGTCTGGGCAGTGGGGCTGAAAAGTAGCAGGGAGGAAGCCGGCACTTCAGTTAACATAATATTATTAACCACTGTCTAAAACCTGCTTGCTGTGCGACAGGTGCGAGTCGAATGTAGCAAGATTTATGAAGTTGGATCTCGACAACGACGACATTACGAGTTTTCTCAAGACTTTAACATAGATACTGCACGTTCTAACGACTGTAGTTCAGTGTTGACAGTACTGTAGTTAAGTTTGTTACTTTATCAAACGCTATGTTTAGATTTCGTTTTTCAAAATGTTAATGACATTGTCATTTGTTTTGGGGTGAGAATGCTTACTGCCGTATTTGCTGATCTACTGAGCTCAGGCCTAACGTAACACTCAGCATGAAAACAGACATTCTTCCCAGCCAGCCACCTAGCATGGTAATTGAAGAAACTAAATCTAAAACACCAGAACCAGACATGCTTGTTACCAGGACACAAAACAAAATAAACATAAGAATTCATTCCGTTTTCCGCCATCTTAGGTCATAAGTTTTAGTGAATTTTTTCTCATATGTATGTCACTTGATAAATGTAAAAATTCCTGTTTTTAGACTGACGGTCGGAAATCTCTGACCATCTCCGTTACATTTTAGAAGATGGTCAAACAAGATGGCTAGATCGGCGTCTGAAACTAAACCCAGATCTGGTTGCCTTGTATGCAGTTCAACGTAGAAACTGTAATACTTAGAACTTCAAGTGAAAATATGTTAGACTGAAGCACAAATATAGCACCAAACATTTGACATCAAATACTGTGAAAGTAAGTACAGAACAAACTAACAGTACTCCAAAGTGCCAAACCGTGAAAACATTCAGTCTCATAGCCGCAGCATTTATCTGTGTACAGTATGCATGCTGCATAATATAACGAAACCAGTCAGAGACTTAATTAATGCATCAGCCTATCAGAGTATAGAATCCCTTACAAACTTGAAATTTTGCATCGTTCGTTAACAGTAGAAAGAGAAGGGATGGACAAAAAAAGAAAATAGGTAAAGCAAACGAGAAAAGGAAAAAGATTTAAACAGAGCAAAAGATGAGGAAGTGAATGGATAAGGGAGGATAAAAGGCAAGACAGGGGGTACCCCGGCCCCATGTGGGGTAGAACAAGGACAGAAAAAAACTAATGAGGAACTGGCTATCCCAGGTTCATCCACAAAATTGTCGATAAAATGTCAGAGAGGTGTGCAGTAAATAATATTTCTAAACAAAAACGGTGCACAGACAGTAAAGTTCTTTTAAAAAAGTTGCAAATGCAACAGTAAAGACGCAGCCAATGGGCTTTACAATGCAATCACAATACATTTCAAGTCTCGCAAACGTTCATTGTCAAAGTACAGTGTAAAACTACGAAAGCACTGAGCATCATTCTGACTCGCAGGCATTATAATACATAGCAATGGTTGGTATATTCCGCAAAATAACATTAAATAATCTATTTTTTTTTGCATTATCGCCCGTGAAAACACTACCCTCGCAACTGTCGCCAGCATGGGTAATATAATTAATCTAATGTCGAAACAACAGCAAGGAAGTATCTAGGGGGCTTCTTGCACATGGGCCCCATTTGAAAAGTTCAGACAAATAATTAACTAAGTAACTAACACATCCGCTTCTAAAAGTACACGTTCAGGGGACTAACATACACTGTAAGTGTGACACTTGAAAAATTTAGAAGGGAGTAGACTGGTAAAATTCTCAATACACCATTGAATAAGAGGGTGCTCTGCAGTAGCCAAAATGTTGTTGGCCCTCATGGCAGACTGAGACTGTAGATTCATTCATTGGTTCACTGACCAGGCAGGCAAATCCTACGGCTTATGTCTGTGTGACATTGGTGTGTCGTGGACAAATGCATAAATGGATCAGGTTGTTTTTTGGTGTGACAGTCACCAAACAGGATTAGATGGGGGTCCAGATCTGCACACGGAAAAGACGACCTCCCCCTCCCCCACAGGTGGGGTCTTTGGACTTCGCCATGGTCAGCCATGCCAGAACCTTGTACGCTTATGAAAAGTCTGTGCTGGTTAAAGACACTAGTGGCCATGATCTACTGCAGTGAGAGATGGAATGGTAGAAAGTGGGCTCTGGGGAGCAGGAAATGCGAGCGAGACGTGAGGAAGGGCAGGTAGGAGCAGGGGAGGGATAGGGTGTTAAGAAGGAGGGCAGAGAAGTAGCCAATAGAGACCCTTAAGTAACAACAGCATACACACAGACAGCCTCAACGTTTGACATTAAAAATAATCTGTAAGTTACACGGGTACAGGCAACCTGCATGTCAGTTATGGGCAAATTCTAGAGCATCTTGTACTTCAGATGAACAGACGGCAAGCACGCCACAATGGGGCCTCCTAGGGACAGCAGACCCACAATAATCAACATTATGCAATTAATTCTAGACAACTTGAGACACATCCCTGTTACTTGTTGCTGTCCTTTGACAGAATATACGAGAACTTCTCATGCACTTTCTCGTAATGGCCACCCTCCCAGTAAACCTTTCCGCAGTTGGCACAAACGTAGAATACTTCCACTTTTCCGAACATCGTTGGCGGGATTTTCTCCACGCGGACACGGGCGCCACTGTCAAGCAGTTCTGTGTCGGTGTTAAGGTGGTCAAAACCGTTGGGAACTGTACAAGATGGCAAAGGAATGTAATCTGCCGGCAGACAATTGCCACCAAAATGTTGTATCCACGCTTGCTGCATGTTGACTGGATGTATGCGCAGATAGCTGTTACCATTGCAGATCTAATAAGGCACATATCACAAAGAAAACAACTGCATTGAATCATACAAGTAATTTTTATTACTGAAACAGTTATGTTCCATTATCTACTACCACCTCCACCTTAACTGCCCTTTTATGTAAACCTGGTTAAATGATTCTTCCTCGGTGTCTTCTTCCACTTGTTCTGGAAAACTGCATGCCTTTAATGCAGTGCCCCGGTCCATTCAGCATCCCATCCTCTGTGGGATAGTAAAACGAGCTTCTGGGCTGAGTAACAATGATAAATGGTGATGGTGGGTGTAGACGCTAGCGATCTACAGGCAGACACAGTGTCGGTTAGCTTTCTCTGAAGGTTAGCAGCCACTTGGCACTCAGTCTGCATTCACCAAATTAACCGGGTGGGCTGAACTCCTGAAATGGTTGTGCCACAATGAACCCTTACATTGGTATTCTTTTTACTATTAATAGGCTCCATTGCATGCATAGCACAGATGTGGCCTACTGCGACAGATGTCACACGTAGCGTGATCTGTTTGTCTGTGTGTTGGTCACACGGATGTACTGTGCAAAAACGGCTGAACCAATCGACATGCTGTCTGAGGGCTAACTCACGTGAGCTGAAAGGTACCACGTATAAGACAGGGTCGAGATCACCCACGGGAATGGGCAATTTTTGGGGGTTGTCTGGGCCACTGAAGAGCACTGGAAGTCGCTGTTGTGGTTTACGCAGTGGAAGGGATCATTCAATCGTCAATAACGGCATGACACACAATACAGCCTTTCGTTAAAATTATTCATCCATCTCTGGATGCCCACTTCATCCTACGTTTGTTTCCTGTCTCCAGAACACTGCTTACCTGACACCGACTGAAGATATCGTTGACAGACACTGAGACACTGAAATGCTTGAGGACTTCAGAGACTTGGTCATGAACATGACGCTCCGTCACGCAGTAACATCGGCCGGCCGGCAGACGAGATTGCAGCTTCAAATATACACACATACCAATACTGACTTTATGCTGACCACGGCTCTGCTGGGTCGCCCAGAATCTCTCAAGGAATGAGTAGGTGGAAGAACTGCATTTCACACCCTACTGACACAACTGGTCAGTCTGGAGTGGAATATTTCCAGGTTAGCAAATGCGCAGACAACTGAACTCATTACAACCACAAAAATGCAAAATACATAGACGTGCAAAAGCTAACCAAAATATAAACAAACTGGCCATGGATTTGACGCCTTCACCATCTTGACAGTCTGCTGTGATCTTGACCTTTGACGTTCAAAATCTAATCAGTTCATCAGTAGGGGCTAATGAATATTCCCCGTAAGTTTTATCAAGATTGCTCAAGCCATTCATGAGATATCGTGGTAACAGTATCTGTCCGGACAAATGAATGAATCGATGAACGAAAAACAGATGGACATCCTGAAAACATAATGCCTTCATTGACAATGTCGGGTGGCAAAGACATAAATGTACAAAGTCAAAAACCTTTCCTGTCGTGTATTTGGCGCACTGGATTTCCACCATCATACCTGGTGTCGGGAAACAAAAGTTTCTAGTCCCGTGCAGCATCCGGTTGCGTGATGTGGTTTGAATTTGCCAAACTAAAAGGCGCTAAAATAGTTACCACTGAAAACTGCTTGTAACTACATGCCAAATTTCACTGAAATCGAAGAAACTTTTATTGGACTTAACGGACATACGTATGGACAGACGGGCGGACATTTGAGACCGGCTTTATTAGGTCGACTCTGTCGAAGAGTCGACCTAATAACAGGAAAAATATCAGTATGACCTGAGGATACAGAGACATTATAGTTCAATATTCGTACTTACACTCTGCACACATTATTGTTTAAAACTAAAACTATTTAATGTGAACAACGGTTACTAACATGACACAACGTTTATAATACATATGCACCAGAGAACAAGATGCAGTCAGAAACGGCAGACTTCACCCCTGGTGGTGCCACCTGCCAAACTTGACGAAACATGTCACCTTTAATTCTGGCCCATTTGCTCCATTACTGTAAAAATGCTCGTGTTCCCTTTATTTTGCAAATTTCGCGAGCTAAACAAAACTGTGAAATTAAAGGGTGCGAATATCGATAATATATCAACTTTAATTGGCGCAGTATGTGTCTTAAAATTGTGTAGTTTGAATTTGCCAAAATAAAAGGCACCAAAATAAATTTACACGTGAAGTCACCAACTTTTAAGGCAGCCAAATTAAAGGATTTTACATACAATATGTGAAAACATTATATCATCCACAAAACTAGAAGTACATAATGTATTGAATTGCTGTCAGGAGGACTGAGCATGGCCACAGACCACAAGTAACATGTACAGAAAATTGACGTGTGGTTTCTGAGATATGAGAGCGAATGAACAGACAAAGACAGAATACAGACATTTTGCCCATCTACAGGGGGACAAAGTACAAATGAAACTGTTAAGTTTAACTTACAGTAGCAGCAGGAGTTCCCGATGTCAGTAGAATTCTGTTGTTATCACATGCAATCTTCATTAAATGACATGCACACATAACACAGAATTACGTTCAATTCTAAAATCTAGCCATTTCAGTTACTATTTATATTATTACTATTTACTATAATCACACTATAACATATCTTATGATGCAGAGGATATGAAAAATTCTGGTTTGTCGTGGCAGGATGCAATGGTCAAACAATTGTAAAAGCACTGAACTGAACGGAACTCAAAGGCACTGACCAACTAGAGGAGAACACCCACTGACCACATCCTTTCTTTGTCTACCACCATACTCCTGACCAAACGGGCATTGCTTCCTTTATGCAGATTCTCCGATTCAGTATTGGCAGTAAACCTTCATTTCAATAAATTTTGCAATTTTTAACCAAGGCTTTCTGCCTGTTATAATTCATGTTTTTAATGAACAGTTCCTGCCACTACTAGTGTCTAAAAAACGACACTGCTTTGACTTACTATAACTTCGACCTACAACAACCGATTTTGATAATTTCTGGCAGGGATGTTGCCTAGAAAGTAAGAAATCAAAATATACTTTATTTTCTCACCTCACCTAACTAGTGCTTATGCACTACCTGGCAAAACACAAAAACACTAAAATTGCATCTTTTCACTCAAATGTTGTATTACTGATTTTCCAAAGTTCAACCAGTCGCTGCTTGATTTCTTCAATTTTGTTGAATTGCAACTCATATTCACGCTGCTATAGACTCGCTAAATCTTGTAATCAATTGAGTTATGTTCTGGCCTCTGGCCTGTTGCGGCCATTGTCGTCGACAACGTTTTTGATAACAGCTAACATTTGTTGAGATGGTAAGATATCCTACCAATACTGTCCATTGACTTTTTACTTGAGGCTCAACAAAGAACAACTCCCACTTATGAGACACTGACCGACATCATAACACACTTGGTAAACAATAAGCTAATATAAAATGAAGCAAGAAACAATGCAGTAGGTTACAACAAGAGACTGAGCTGCTGCAGAGGGACTGCATGATGATCTATGCCGGCTTAAACCTTGACAAATGCTGCCTAACTACAAAAATGCATTTGAAAAGGTTTGCTAAGGTCATCCCTCATTATTGGAAATGGCAATTCGTCCTATCGTGTATTTGGTGCACTGGATTTTCACCATCATGCCCAGCATTGGGAAACGAAAGTTTCTAGTTCCGTGCAGCATTGGTTGCGTGATGATATATTCTGCCATTGTGACAGAAATACTGGCCTGTGACAGGCATATGGACATTACACTGGACTATAGCATGTACCATGCGTGCTAGCACATCTTGATGCAGTTAAAACGGGGCTGGTACCTTGGCTGCTGCTTCGTGACTAGTGTCCGCATCAACAAGTTGCACATCAACTCCACAGCAACGAAGTTGCCGCCCGAGTCCCGTGAACATCGTATCACAGACGACACACAGCTCTGATGGACGACGACTTGGCTGGATGGCTGCAGCCACTGTCTGCGGCACCTTACACACGTACAGCAGGTCACAGTGGACTACAGGCACTATGCATCACTGCAGCGTGAGAGATACCTGGTTTGAATCTCAACCATGGACAATTGTGTTTATTATGACAGCCACTATGACATACAGCCTAGGTCATGGACTGTGCACCCTCACTGCAGTGCCTAAGCAGCCCGTGCCTTACAGTCAACTCAGCCTTCTACCCTCTGTGGGATGGTAAAATTGGCTTTTTGGCTGAGTAATGGCGACGGTGGATTTGGATGGTAGCTGCCTGCTGATGGACTCACAGCCAAGTTAGTAGGTTTGGTCCAAGTGTCGGCAACCATCCGCTGCTGTCAGCATTCATCAAATCAACCAGATGAACTGTTGCAATTGATCCGCCATGATGACAGCACTATAACCATTACTGTAAAACCCCTTAATTTGGCTACCCAAAAAGCTGCCGACTTCGCATGCAAAATTAGTTGGCACCTTTTATTTTTGCAAATTCAAACTGCACAATTCCAACGCATGAGTAATTTCAAATCAGCAGTAAACATTAAATTCAATCTGTGCCCTTTAATTTTGCAGTTCTATGTAGATCGTAAAATTCTCTAAATAAAGGGCACGCGAACATTAAGGGTTTTGTAGTATCATGGAGAACCTTTGGAGACTGCTGGAGCCGGTTTTCCCACACCTACGCCCTTCTAGTCACCCAACCAAAGCACTAATATCCACTATGTAAACATAAATCACACCAAATTGCTCATTTCTCATGTTCATTATCAAAATTAACCACACAAATCGTTCTACCACCCAAGTAGAGAGCAATCAATAGAGTGCATACCTCCACCGCACCACACTCAAATTGGCCCGGTGTTATTAATGGCAAGCAGCAGGTCAGAGATGTCCAAAAATGTTCCAGATCATTTCCAAAATCTGATCAATTCTTCGCTGGTCCATAGTCTACTTATTCCCCAAATTTCATGGAAATCCATCAACGTGTTTTTGAGTCATTCTGCTAAAACAAATGGGTGTGCAAAAACATTACTTCCACCTACCAGAGGTAAAAACGGCCATGCACTACCACACTTCAATTTATGATATAACAGAAATGCGTAGGTCATCAGCGTCATCATCATATGCAGTGCGGACATAAATCTTTAAGAGTCAATACCTCCGTCAACGGCATGTCACATTTCTTTGATATTCGATCCTGTTTCTTCTCAAGCTTTGTCTTTGTAACACAGCTGCTGTAGTCTGCATTTTCTGACCTGAAATTAAGAGGAATTTTATATTCCTCGATCTTTGCAGTCAGGACTTTGTAGACTTCAAGCAGACAGTATGCATCAGAAGCTGATCAAATACACACAGAGACCTCAACATAGCTACATCTAAGCCTGCTGCTGTGGCTGTTAATACTGTGTACAGAGTTCTGCAAATTAATGAGCAATCATGCAATGAACTATTAAAATTTTAACAATATTTAAAAATTTAATCACTGAAAACAATTAATAGCATGGTGAATCAATAAGAATGTTTGCCACATGTGGTTACGCTTGAACAAGCTGACGGTCTTTCAACATCGGTACAGAATGACCAATCACTTCTTAGGCCATCATTTTTGTCTCCATGTATCACCATTTCGCAACAGCTAGAAAACGACACATTACTTAGCATTCTAATCATATGAATGACAAGCAGTTTTAGTAAATATGAAAACTGTTGACTATGGCATAAGCATCAGTATGAGGCCAGGACACTGGACAGAGGTCAGTACTTTGTATTTCCTTAGTGCTCTAACACTGTCGGCTGGGTGACAGGAAAGACATCTGCCTCATAAAACACCCATGTCACTGGTCCTCACAGCTTCTTTTCTGGACAAGCATAGGAAAGAACTGAGGGGGAATGGCTGGAAGATGGCCTGTTAAAATGGGGTGACGGTGATGGTAGCCGGCTTTATCTACCTGCATAGAGGATTTGCTTATGGCGCAGCGGTCTCCTTTCCCAGTCAGACATTTGCTGAGTTTTATCGAGTGGTCGTCCTAGACAGACTTGCACGACATCACTCAGGCCTTTCTCTTCTGTTTTCACCACTTCACCAGTGACAACATTGTCATCAGCTGTGACTGGCTGATGCAGAGCTTCTGGACACAAACTCCGTATCTGCCAATCACCATGCAACAAGAGTGCTCAGACTACAGAAGTAAAATTAGCCCCGTACGGGGACTGACGGTCAACTCTTTGCAACTGACGTTTGTGCCGACTTCAAAGTCACGTGACACAAAAACTTGACAGAATATCAAAAATCTGGCCTGATCAAATTTAGATATTGTGCCCTAGTTTAAGAATCCATGGTCAGTTGCCAGCTCCCATTGTAAATGGCAGAGACGATAGCTTTTGAAAACGGCCGGATTTCTAACTTCGAAGGGCTCGTGACCTTGACCTTGGATCGGGTCACACTGCATACCGTCGTGCATCACTCGTCGACCTATATCTACATGCCAAATTTCATTGAAATCAAAGAAACTTTTTGTGGACAAACGGACGGACGGTCCTGGTCCGTATGTACGTACGTATGTACGGATGGACTGACATTTGAGACCGGCTTTATTAGGTCGACTCTGTCGAAGAGTCGACCTACTAAAAAGGTAGAAGTACATCCACAGTCCGAAGGTCCATAGAGTCCGAAGCTGATCGCCCGTTTATGAGGTAGACAGCCTGCATGTGACCCCAGCCATAAACTCAGCAGTAGGCTGTCATTACTTTTTGCCAGGCCCACAGTTACCTTCCAGCCTCAGAGTGTAACCGCCCTTGACCAGTACCAATTCATACTGCTTCATGAACAGAGGCAAATGTGTGTGAACAGCAAAATGTATGACTATTATTATTAGCAATACATTATTCAGGTTAACTGACTCAAAAAATAAAATAACATTTATTTTGTTGGTGCAAAAACGTGACAAAACTAAAAAAAAAATCATACAACAATATTTAATCTATATGCAATATACAGTACTGACAGAACAGGCACCTGTTGGTGCAGAATGTGAGCATCAATGATTGACAGTTGTGTCAGGTAGTCGTGAAGTATGGGAATTGCCTTCGCCAACATTCTCATGTCCTCCTGAATACCATAGCCTAAACGCAGCAACTATGATACTGCAATTTACCGCTAAGAATTTATTTACAGCAATTAGAATCATCCGGCAGACCACAGATTACAGAGTTCGTTGAAGCGAGATTTGAGAAGTCTACATTTAAACGCACACACCGTTCTGACGGTCGTCTTCCAGGGGAATTCATGTCAGCCGGATGTCCCGTGATCCTCTTCCTTCAACTGTTCCGAAAGAAAGCCTTTGGGGACAGTTGTTGTTGGCACAGGCTGCATCTCCCCTCTAACACCCAACCAACAGTGTCAAAGCACTGAAGGTAACTCAAAACACTAACGCCAACCAGGGAAAAATTACCTGCCAAAAAACTCTAATAATAATAGTACCAAGACAATTTCTAATGTGCTGTAACATTACATGGGCATGCTCAATAGGACAGCCTGAAAGTCTTGACAGATGTTTTAGTGCAGTCTAAATGCGTCGACTGTCTGAATGTTATGTCACCAGTCCGTCAGTTCATTCCAGGCCCTCGGAGCCGCGACAGAGAACAAACAACAGAGATCTGTGTATACGAAATATTGTTTCCTTTATACTGGACTCTCCATTACCAGTACAAAGTACACTTTAAACAACAGTTTATAGTAAATGGATGAAATTAAAGAACAGCAACTAAGCTGAACAGCTGTGACAGCCATTAACGTCTTCAGTGAATATGAAATTAATTCAGCAACATCACACGAACTAAGTTCACTGTTGCTGCTTTTTTCAACCAGTTTCTGAGACAATACTGTTAGCATTTTCAGGAGAAATGTATGGCACGGAGACGGTGTAGAAACACTGCTCAGCAAAACTCTGTAATTCTAGTGCATTCTCCTTAATGCAACTGTGCTAGTTACTCTCAGCAAGGGCATGCAAGCAGTAAAACTTTGCCAGCTAACAAAGTTGGATCTGTATAATGGTGGTGGCAGTTTGGCGTAGTGGTAACGTGTTGGTCTCGATCAACAAGGTTAACCTACACTGAGCCCGGTTAGTAAGTGTCCGGGTTTGACTCCCGGAGGCGGCACTTTTATTTCGATATGTAACCAACCATCCAAGTCGACTGAGCCTTCTACCCTCCGTGGGATGGAAAAAATGAGTACCAGCCGAAGGGCGGTGATGCTCTGCGGCTGCTGGAGTAAAGGCAGGCAGGGTGTTATTTGCAGGTAAAACCGTGTGATCCATGTCTGAGCGCATCAAAAGTAGTTACGACGATGCGCTATACAAATCGATGTACACTTTACTTTACATAAAATGGTTAGTGTTATTTCAGGAGAAATGTGACTGCTACTCTTATCTGCACCGAATATACATCATTAGCAATATGCCCTCCCACATTTCTCCACATCCCTACAATCCTTCAATAATATTGTGCACACTCTGCCACCGCTGTAATAATAATTTTATTACGAAGAGGCAACAGACACTTGCCTACAACTGATATGCTTTCGTTGCAAAAGACATTCTCCACCAGATATCGCCAGTCGTCGTCAGTCAGCAGCGTCGACAACGTCAAAACATCAAGTAAGTAAACAGTGCTGTCAATGGCGAGCTGCAGAACTGACAGTCTACAATCACCAAAAAGCACTACTTATTTTCAATAGTTGGCACTTTCGGGATTGAGACTTATAACAATTAATTAATTAGTTGCCTCATTTACACCTCACTTCTTCTTTGACATCTCAAAATACTGACTTTAGAGATAACTTATTAGATGTATGTTATAACAGCTATAACTGTTTCGACTCTGTTATGGAATGACGGTGGTCTCTTTGAGATTTCCATATGATTACATGTAACAAAAAAGTAAAATCTACAAGTTAAAAAATACTGATTGCTGATGACGGCAAGATGTAGCCATTCAGTTGCAATATATAACTGGCAGAAAAAAGAGAGACTAATGATATCATCACATCAGACAGACACTATCACAAAGCAATAGTCTACTCAAGACTCAACAGTTCACATTTAACATACCGACTTCCACGAAGCTGAGCAACTGCAGGTCTCCATTCGCCATCAATGCCTACCACTCGACCTTCCTACAACCACAGCCCATCAGCATCACGCTAATATGGTTAGACATAATGTATTATTTTCACGTGCTAACATACTCCAAGTGGTCAAAGAATTTTGGCAAGAGGCCGCACCACAGGGGTGTCGGACTTTTCACGTGGGAAAAGTTAACGTGACAGCAGCCAGTCAAGAGCAATGCAGTCAGCTGCAGCAGTTGTGCTGATGCTGTTATTGATTTTTTGCTGTGTACACTGCATAAGTGACTCACAATGCTTTACAATGGGCCAGACAACCCCAGAAATTGCCCCTTCCCTTGAGGGATCTGGACCCGTAATACACGGTCCCTTGGGCCCACCCAAGTCACCAAGTGAAATGGCATCTTGATTGTCTCCGACGTTTTTGCAAGGCTCACAAATGCAGCCAACAGAAAGATCACGATACTTCGTCAGTAACAACAGGCAACATCTAGCTATTGCTGCAATGCGGCCTTATAATTAATATATTCCATTACTTCCAGTTATCAGCCAACTGTGGTAATGGTTCAGCTTAACTACAAGTTCATGTAACATGTTCTTCGGTTGGTAAATTATTACAAAAATATACTATTAACTATCACAACCAACATTTTTACCTTTGACGTTTCGGTCTCTATGAGAGACCTTCATCAGAAGAAGTATGATCAATTCTTCTTCCGGTTCTTGCCACAGTAGTGATGGGATGTGGCAAGAAATCGGTCGTACGTGTGGCTCAGCGTGTGGCTGCCCTCGTCCC
>Ga0209780_1002644_pt1 | contig 12859 bp, 6 predicted proteins | sample WorMetexBAHAMAS2_FD_187384 | JGI IMG/M metagenome (GOLD analysis project Ga0209780, IMG submission 187384) | Marine gutless worms symbiont microbial communities from Max Planck institute for Marine Microbiology, Germany - Inanidrilus exumae... | ecosystem: Host-associated > Annelida > Digestive... | reverse complement strand
GTGTAATATCTGCAACACTGACCCGGAAAAGGCTGTCACAGCATTAGGACGAGTTATCTCGGGGTACACGGCGACGTAATGGAACAAGTCGGTGTGGACGAGTTAACTCGGGGGTGCGAAAGATTTAGTTGGACGAGATAACTCGGGGTTCACGGTAAAGGGGTTAACAGGCAATATCTGGCAATTGATGACAATGAATTTAAATGTTTACAAGATGCATAACAAGAAATATCTTGTAAGTGAATGATTCACTTACAAGATATCTGCTAAAAGAAAATAATATTCCATTGGACTGTGAAGCTTGTTTGGCCTACATCATCATCTGGTCCTGCTGGCATTAGGCGGAGAAAGAATAGGCTAGGCTGGTGAAGACACATATATGCCTCTGTGTAGACATGATACAAATGTCAGACTTCTAAACCTAACCTTCCTTAACTTTGTCTGGATAAGCCACAAAGTGTGCATCATCAGGCTTGCTAAAAGGCAGGAATAATATTATTATTATTCATAATGCCTCTAGGCGCTTATACGGACATAAGGACAAAATTCCTGCTATACAAAATGAACAATATCGGGTACAAAAATTTGGCTATGGCAAACAAAAGTATGCCATGCGATAAACAGTCTATAGCAACTGCCACACCAACTGGTATCATTTTGTCACTGCTGCATTTGCAAACTAAATGTGGTTCACAGTCACTCATAACTTCTCTTCTGGAAATAATTAACAGACTACATCACAACGAATGTCCACGTAGCTCAAACATTCGCTTCTGAAATAATAACAGTATTAATAATGACCAAAATGTTAAATGATAATAAAACAAAATTAGCCCAGTACAGGACTGATGGTCGACTCTTCGCAAGTGACCTTTTTGCCAACTTAAAAGTCACAAAAAACTAGGCCAAATATCAAAAATCCGGCCGGATCAAATTTAGATATTGTGCTCTAGTTTAAGAATACATGGTCTTTGCCAGCTCCTATTATAAATGGCGGAGGAGATAGCTTTTGAAAATGGAAGCATTTCCAACTTTGAAGAGCTCGTGACCTTGAACTTGGATCCGGTCATACTGCATACCGTCGTGCATCACTCATCGACCTCTACATACATGCCAAATTTCACTGAAATCGAAGAAACCTTCTATGGATGGACGGACGGACGCACGCATGGACGGACGGACATTTAAGACCGGCTTTATTAGGTGGACTCTTTTGAAGAGTCGACCTGAAAGTGACAGCAACAACCATCAGACAGTGCAATTACCCCAAATCACTCCTTATAAATAAGCAGCAGCAAACGTACATGCCAACATTCACTCCTTAACATGGGTGTAGTGCTAGCTGTCTGCGCTGTCATCACCTGAAAGCTTACGTACATTCTTCTGCAACTCTGCGCTGACAACAAGTGACTCATTTACACACTGCACGGTACTATGAGAAACACTATCTACAACACAACTGGATGTGTCGGCAACCTGACACGGACTGTTGGCACTACCACTGGCATGTTGTGCCTTATCACTGGCATCTGTAGCATCAGCCAGATGTCCAGCATCAGCAATCAATTTGTTGTCATTTTGTTCACTAACAATGTGACCATCGTTTGCATCCTGTGCCAACATTGTTGCAGCAGTGCACGTGAATACTGGCGCCTCTCGAGAGGATGGCAAGGTTTCGTCTGTTGCTGGCAGGCTGGTGTCCACTGCATCATCGCCGGTGATGGCTGAATCGGTGGTTACTAGTTGCACAGTCACACCAGTCTCATCAAGTTCAGGTACACAATGCACCACTGGGTCTGACAGATGATCCCCAGACTCATCGGACAATTTATGTTCATTAGCATCACACTGCCCTGAACTAGTCTGTAGTACATCAATACCATCAGCATCCGACGCAGTTGCAACTGTCATCAACACTGCAGCATCGCTGGCAGTGCCAACGGACACATCACCAACTGATGTCTGAGGCATCACTGATGCTGGTGGTAGAGCGCCCTGCTGCAGGTCGTACTGCAAGTCCGGGTTAAGCCGAAGCTGTAGACTCTGCACCAGCTGCCGCAGGGTCTCACGTTTCTTCAGAACGTCGGCTTCCGGAAACCAGTCGACAAGCGACAATGGAAACGAGAAGTTTGTAATTGGTTTCTGTATAAGAAAATCGCACACAACTATTAAACCACAACATACCTAAGAATGACAATATAACAAAACTACTGACCTAACATGTACACATACTAAATATAAATAATTCGCTAGACGTATAGCAAGACTAGTAAAAAATAAATGCATCGTAGGACCTGTGCAGGCAAAATGAACAGATTCACAAAAAGTGACCTGCTAACTGCGATTAATTACAAATGGGTTACAGCAACGGTGGAGTTAAACGGATGCTTTCAACACATCAGTTGGTTGGAGTTTAATGGCGTAGTTTGGTAGTTTATTTTGTGACTGTGAGTTCCTTTTAGTATGATGCCTAGGATTCTGCTAGCTTGCTGAGAATATTGTCTAAAGTGTTTGACTATCTAGTATAAATAGTATTGTTTTTTTATTTTTTAGGTTTAGTTGTCGTGTGCAGACATAAGTGCGAAGTTATCGCCTGTCTGTCCAGCCAAACGCAATGCAAATTCATGAATTGTTATATTGTGTACTGAACTTATGGCAATAAATTCGATTTGAATTTGATTGATTGCTGCCACTTGTCATGAATATATTTGTTAATAATAGGTTTGAGATCTATATATGGGTAGAAATTCGAAGGATTGGTGTTTAATGCAGATTTAGCAGCTTTATCTGCTTTTTCATCACCTGGAATAACTACATGACTTGGCAACCAGCAGAATATAATATTAAAGGAGTGAGTAAGGAGACAGTGATATTTTAATAGAATTTGTAAGGTAATGGGGTGATCAAGATTTTTGTTAGCAATGTAGTTAATGCTGGGCTGGGGTTCTCCCCTCAATACATCAGTATTGACTTTTCCATACAGGAAAATTCAAATGCAACCCATCCATTTTTCTTTATAGATCAGCAAAGACGGCGCTATACAAACATTATGACTGACTGACTACAATTTTTATAGCATAAGATGAAGTAGACGGCAATCAAAGAGTTTGTATCTGCAAAGCCTGAAGAAATCTTTACATTTGAAAGAAATTGTCTTTTAGTTCATCTAGTTCAATACATAACACAATACCAAAAAACATTTGGAAAAAAGAGCAAGATGGGCATGGACAGCAGTGTCACTCTGTCATAGTGACCAACTGTCATCTGTTATAAACCAAATCTGAAGCCTAGTGACAGTGCTGCATTTACTCTAAATGGTCACAGATAATTCATGTATATCTGCTATTTCCACTACTCAATTTTAGCCACACTCAGAAATAAATGTGAAAATAACGAGCATAGGTTAAAGGTAGACTGCCACGTACCGTGAAGAAACTTTCAGCATACTGAAGGACATAGATGCCACAGTCACTGAAGTTTGACTGCTGAGGACACTTGACACAGCAGCCCTTCATGTTTTCTGTAGTGAATTTCCGCTCACCTGCACTGCTGCGTTTCCGAGCATTCCACTCTTCCTGAAGGTATCTGCGAATGCACCACAAGTATTAGAGTTACTACACATAGCATCCTAGTAAAAGAAGCCATTTTAAATACATATGTATTTTCTGACTATGCCATATGACCGAGTACAGCAAAAAACACTAAATGTATGTGCAGTGTTGCACTTGTTAGAAATATGGTCACAAAAATCTTGATTAATATAACAGCAATGCAATGTTTTCAATGAGACAGCTGTACACATGTTCATGAGTGCCATCATTTTTAAGTTACGTTGTATTCATACAGCAGAAACCATCACACTTGTTTTATAGCAATAACACTGATTACTCGGTTATCTAAAACTCACAACCTTACAATACTGCAAAAGTAGCAAATAAATATTCAATCATTAGCAATAACTGATTCGACACATTCAGCATTCACAGCATAAAACACAGCATAATGTTGACAGATCCTTGACAAATTATGAAATTATTGCTTCCAGTTTTCATGTAACTGGCCTTTTCTTTTCCCAACTTACTGCAGGTTGGGCTAAGTCCACGAAACAGAAGCTCCAGGAATAACTGGAGCTGGTTTCTTACAGAATGGATGTCTCTCTTGTTGTCATCCAAGGAAAATCATCCTATCTCTGCCACCAGGGATTCCTATGAGATAGGAACACCACAACAATTATGGCAGCCTCCATTTCCAGTACCCAGAAACAGGCAGTTCATTGCACATCAACCACTGAAGTTTGTATAACATTTTCATGCTGTTCACTACAGACTTTATCCATAAATTACTCACTACAGCAACGAAACAAGCAAGTCAGTCCTCCTTAGTGTCGGGTCAAAATATACATTGGCCACGTTGCATGCAGCCCCCTGGTGAGTCACAGTGAGTATGCCGACGGGACAGACAGACAGACGGACGCCAGATTGTTACTATATGCTTTCCACTAGATGTGGCCGATGTAATAAAGTAGCTAAAAGTAAAAGGCATGTTAAATGAAACAGGAAGTAGTGTTGAATCCTGGACTGTGATAAACACTGAAGTAATGACTAAATATATCACTACTTCCTGTTTTATTTAACAGGCCTTTTTTCTGGAGCTACTTCATCCTGGGCTGGGTCCCCACAAACACAACCTCTGTGAATAACTGAAGGTTTTTCACACGCCTGACACCCAACCCATAACGCCACAGCACTGAAGGAAACTAAATGCACTAATGCCAACCAGGGAAATCCCCCTCTGAACCTTACCATTTCTTCATCCACCTGCTCCCAAGATGGTTTGCCACATGCTTTACATAAACTATCGGATGACGCTACATGAGCAACTAACTCGCAGTTGTGATTTCCACGAACAGAAAACTTGGAAGTGTGCAAACTGTAACATACTAGCCACACACACTCTAAATGGATTAGGGATGTGCTGGATATCTGGTTCGGGTTGGCAGGATATCTGGCCATTTTTTTGCTATCCAGTTCTGATTCTGGCAAAAATATTGACTGGAGTTGGATAGTGCAACCGGATGATTTACTTATTTAATGGAGTCAAGAAGTGCTATTTTTCTCCAAAGTAAAAAACAAACAAATGTAAACAAAATGCAATTTGAAAATTTATTAATATAAAGATTATAAAAGAAGAACTGAATTGTCTACTAAGAAAAGTAGTAGTATTTGGGAACATTTTACCATTGATCAGGCAAGTTGCATGGTAGCAGTGTGTAATGTGTGCGACATAAAGTAGTCACGTGGCTATCCAGTACCGTTTCTGGCCGGATAGTAAAATTTACAATCCAGTACAGCCATAAAATGGATACATACTCTCGCAGTGTGCGCACTACACCGTGATGCCCAATCAACAGAGAATCAAAGATGAGAATACAGGACCTGCAGATATCAGCAACAAAGTTCACATTCATGCTGTTCTATGCATACATTACTTCACTTGCAACAGGCAACATGCACATCAAACTGAAAGAAGCCAGCACTCACAAGTGCCAAAACGTTTACATGCCGGCAGTTTTTGTGCCTTGCGACCTTTTAACCCCAAGATAAATGGTCTCCAGGACTCATGGTGGAACATTTCTATGTCAGGTTTGGTGATTCTAGCTGAATTGGATTTTGAGATATCATGTGGAAAAACAAAACAGACAAACAAACGCCGGTGAAAACCCTACCCTCTCCCCCGCAACTGCCATTGGCGTGGGAAACTATAAAAGCAATAAATGCAAAAGTCAGTATGCAAATTACACAGTACTCCGAGTGCAATAATTTATGTTCATCAATGTAAAAAATAAATAAATAGCGATGTGGTAATGAGAATAATGAAATACTAGTATTAAGTTGTTGACAGTAAACAATGCACAAATTGACTAACTGCTTGATGGACGGCTTGGCTTCTTCACACTGAATCTCTGGTGTAACAACCTTCTCAGTTTGCCCAACACCTTCAGTAACTTCTGTGTTCTGTAATAATCACATCCTCAACTTCATACATTTATGCAACATGTAAAGGCATGCTTTTATATAGGATCATAACACAAAGGATACACATTTCCATCATTACCAAAATTCTACTCATAAATCCATATTTTTAGATTTAAAGTGATTGAAAATGTATCCAACAAACTGAAAAAATGAACTCAGTGCTCTATGAATTTATTCACCAACAGTGCAGATTAAATGGTGGAAGCATCAATGGCTGAAAAAACTTTTATGATAACCCATTTGAAGGATACTGCACTTGCTAACTAAGTTCAGAATGCTACGTTTTAACAAATATATTGGAGTAATTCACTGTTTGCAAGACATTATGGCATAATAACCCAAATTGGTAAAATAATGACATTCATAACATCAGCCTATATGCTGAACAGGTAGACACTGTTGTGAACAAACAATCTCTTCCATCTTTGACAGACATCGTAGCTTGTACAGTATTACAAGCTGTTGTAAAAGCCAATAGGCAAAGTAATAGGAATGACCTAGTTTGGAGCCCCCGGTGGCTCAGAAACCCCTGAATGGATTTTGACAATGCTTGGAATACAAAACTATGTGCATATAACCTGCAAATCACTGAAGCACTGCAACAACATGGGTGGTCCGTATGAAAACGTGACCTTCAAGTTTTGGTTTCTTATTAAGTGAAAACATTTATAAATTGCCAATGGTCATAAAAATAAATCAGAGGTGCCGGAGTTTGCCACTAGGAAGTTAAGAGCAGACATTTCTTTTTACTTTATTTGTGGGTTCATGTCCAGCCTGAACTGGTGGACGGATTATGATGGTCTATACATCACATGACTGGTTTCCACACACGGAAATGCCTTTTGGGAGTTGCATTAACACTGCTCCCCATTTAGGGCTCCTCCAACAACTGACATATTCAGATGTTGTCTATAAACCCAACTTTTCTTGTATCCTACACACACTACCATAGTTGCCCATCTAGCAATTGTCTGCTCCTACAATTCAGCTGTACAACTGACTTTGTGTGCTGTACATTTGTATTATAATATGTACGTTTATTATTAAACTAAACAAGTGCTGGGTGTTTCTGAGAGCCACAACTTCACAAATATTTACCCACAATGCAGCATTGCCCACGATATCAACACCTCTTCCTCATGTGACCGTTAATCTTGACCTATGACCTTGACCTTTGACCTAGGTAGTTTCAACAGGCACAGACTTGACCTAGGTAGTGTCAAGGTGAACTAAAACCTAGTTCAACGGTCAATTACTTCAAAAGTTGTTGTCTGGGCATACATACGCACACACACTCACCCACACACCGGACCAACTGCTCTATCTGGACCACTAAACTGATTGGGAAAAAAAATTTGACCAACAGTCAAACAACAGCATACATCAGCAGCAGCAGCAACTTTGTCCTGCATCATTTTTTCAACTTTTCCATCACTTGAAACTGGTGCACAGAGGCCAGCAAAGCAGATGACCGCCAGATACCAGTGAGCACTGCATAAACCACACACATATGCCACTGCACAGAGGACGTTTGCAGTAAACTGCATACATTACATAAACTAATCCAGCAGGAAGGTTGGAAATATCATCATGTTTAAAAACATCTTATATTTTTGATATATATCTGATATTTAGTTTTATAATACATGTCAGATATATATCATAGATATATAACTATGCTATGATTAAATACTGTGCAAACCCACAACCTGTTATCAAAATGACAAATCACAAACATGTATTGTTGCATCATTAAGTAATTAATCTCGTTTGCTAAAAACAGCAGAGCTACAAATTATACATAGCAAAGCATTGGTGATCCAGTGTTCAATGCATCCAGAAAGATGAATGTTGATGTTATATAACAGCTGCAGCTAAACAACGAACCTTGCACACAGACTTGATTACCTTTCATTGATTGGCACTAGCACAAAATCTTTGTTAAACAGGTCAACATGTCTTGTCCACGTCTTCACTCGCAAATGCCTTCTCTGAGCGAGTCTGAAAAATACAAATACAATACTCGCATGATACTACAACATGCCTTTAGTTACTCCACGCTGGACTGACTCATCCAAAACAGAACAAGATGCAGTCGGCGACGGCAAACTTCGCCCCTTGTGCCGCCACCTGGTGAACTAGACGAAAACATATGCGCCATCTTTGATTCTGGCCCATTCACTCATGTATGTGAAAACATGATATCCACAAAACCGGAAGGGCCACAGGTACTATGTACAGAAAATTGGTTAAATCTGGACATATGGTTTTTGAGATGAGCAAGCGGACAGACAAACATAGACATACACGCTAATTGCAATACTTCGCATCCATACTGGGGGCAAAGTAATCACTGGGATTAACTGGAGTCCATTTTACAGGCTAGATGACCTTTGTGTTATCCACTCAACAACGGAATTCAAGCACTAATGCCAAACAGGAAAAATTAGCCCCATATGGGGACTGACTGTCGACTCTTCTCAACTGACGTTTGTGGCAACTTCAAAGTCACGTGACACAAAAACTACGACGAATATCAAAAATCTGGCCTGATAAAAATGAGATATTAGGCCCTAGTTTAAGAATCCGTGGTCAGTTGCCAGCTCCCATTGTAAATGGCAGACGAGACAGCTGTTGAAAACGGCCGGACTTCCAACTTTGAAGGGCTCGTGACCTTAATCTTGACCTTGGCTCGGGTCATACTGCATACTGCCGTGCATCATTCATCGACCTACCTACATGTCAAATTTCATTGAAATCAAAGAAACTTTTTGTGGATGGAGGGATGTATGTACGTATCTACATACGTACGCATGGACAAATGGACATTTGAGACCAGCTTTATTAGGTCAACTCTTGTTGAAGAATCGACCTAAAAATCATTCGCTGGACTCTATCCTTTCATGATTCACCAAGTCACAGCTGATAGAAGGGACATTGCAGCCATTAAACCAACATCAGCATCGAGATGCTGCTCTAACTTGATGGCTGGTATAAGCAATTCAGTCGTGTATCCATCATAGACACCATAAAAATATTAAAAAGTTAATTGCACTATTGTGATTGGCCATGGCCTGAAAAGCACATAATCACCATGATCTCGTAACACTTAAAACAAGCAATCATAAATCGACAATTTCAACCCGCACTCTAATACTGGACAAAAAAACAAAACGGTATTTCTGCAGACACTCACGTCTTATTAGCTGTATCCTCACGCGTCATGCCACGAGACTGTTTCTGAGTAAGTCGACGATAAAAAAATGAGCTGAAAATATGCGTTCGAGCACGGTCATCGTCAGACAGAACCTCCATGAATAAATATCTACAGAAGACACAGATATGCTTATATCTTAATATCATATTTATATTATAAACAACTACAAAAGCAACATTGTTATACTATCAATAATGTCACTTTAAATTTGTTGATTATTTCTTTCTCTCAACAATAATCTAGATGACGACGGTATCAGAAAAATAATAATGTTGGCACAAACTTACTTGAGATAAAAATCAATAATGACATCATTCAGAAATTCCCCATCATTCAGGCAGTAGAAATCTTCATTAGTTACTGCTATTCCACCAGTAGCAGGAGGCGGTGGGTACGTGAACAAACTACCACAACATATATGCATCATGCATCAATTTATCGTACAGAGACCACAAGTAAAGATAACGCCAGTATATTCACGTCTGTTACTTCCATTATATACTTACCAATTTTCCTAATGACTTTACTGGCAAATACTGTTATGTAGCAAATTTGCAGCAAAGTAATCACTGAACATACTATCACATCTTAGACGTATTACTGCACTACCTTGAGAAATATTGGCATTAAAAATCGCCAAGCTCAAGAAGCAAGTGAAGAAAATGTTATGCACTACTCAGCTATCTTGTAGGTGACCAATAAGACAAACAGATATTATAAATTATTTTCAGTTACAGTCAATATGCAATAACAAATTACGTTACTTTATGAAAAACAAAGATGCAAACACTTCTCAGCCAAATACAACAAAGCAAGGTTAGCACACGGAAAGAAAAAAAAATAGCAGCAGCAAATAACAAAAATACTTCATACCGGACAACTGGTCCATTGAAAATGGGGTGAGGTGGTGATGGTGACCGACTTCTATCTGCCATTTCCTCTTCTCCATCTCGGCCCTCTGCCTGCATGCACATATTCAGGTTCCGAAGCACATCTACCGAGCTGACAATGATTTTCAGTTGTGAGCCTGGTGCTGGCAACACGATGCTGCCTGCGTGTCGGCTTGGTAGTAGGCGTGTTGCAGTAAGGGGCACAGTGGTCGTCACAGGAGGTGCACATCGGACAACAGTTGACGCAGCAGTTGTTGCCGGCTTTGATGGCACGACAGGTTTGTAAATACTGCAAAGCAGCTGCTCAGCTTCAGGCGCCAAGATGGTCTTGTATACAAATTTTGAAGACTGTTCGCAGCTGGACTGCATTTGTGAGACCACACTGTGCATATCACCTTCAGGTACACGCGATCCCACAGGAATAATGGTGACGTATTTCACTGAATCATCTATGCATAAAATAACACCTCATAGCTGTTATTTGTGGAATGCAATTGTACAGCTATAAAAAAAACTAATTTATGTGGTAACTGGCACACGTTATCCAACTTTTTGTGTTCGATCGTTTATCAGCATTAAGACTCAAGTTAGATAATTCTAACTATAAACAAACATTTCATGTATACAGCCTGCAGCAGATGACAAAGCAATGTTGTAATTGACTGCTACAAAGGAAAGCACCAACATACATTATATGTTCCACCACATCGACGATAAAGAAAATTTATAAGGCAAAGTAACATGACACGGGTTATCTGTCATCTGTCGATAATTACAGTAATGGTGCAACATAGGCAGAAGTATGCAAAAGCACAAGCATTACCATCCGATTCTGGATCATAACATCCACTACAGCGCTCCATCATGCCAAGGATGTTGCGTGTTCGTTTCCCACATTCAGCAGACATCAGCAAAAAAACAACTGGACCTTGAGGGCCAAAGTGAACGAACATTGAACGCATCTCAGATGACAGCAACGGCAAGTTAGAAATACCTGAAAATTAATTACAAGTTAAAAACACTTCACCACAATAAAGTCATTTGTGAAACAAACAATTACGCAATGTTTCATCAAAAGCCTAAACGTTCTTAGATAGAAACCAACAGCAACAATGAGTCTTCTACGTTCCACCTGACTGAACATGTATGAATAACTTTCACTAAGCTAATATTACCACTAACCTAATATTACCCAATTGAAAGCTCTTACAACAGTGTCGTTAACTCACATGGGTTTTACATTTACTGATCTATAACTTCACTGACCAAATGACTGCACAATGTCAGTGAGGAACACTTCCCTTACAGTGAGCAACATTTTGTGCACATTATGTTTCAGATATTAAAAATGTACAACATTAATAAAATTACATATTAAAATGGCTGTTAAAAGTATACGTGGATTTGCATAGCGCATCGTCGTAACTACCTCTAATGCGCTCAGACATGGTTCACACAACCTGCAAATTACACCATGCCTGTCTTTAGTCCCCAGCCACGCAGCATCACCGTCCTTTGGCTGGTACTCATTTTACCGTCCCATGGAGGGTAGAAGGCTGAGTCGACAGCAACATGTTAAAGTTTAACTTGTCTATAACTTGTCTGAAACATAAATGAAAGACTCCTCTGAGCACAATTTAGTATCTAACTAGTACTTACCATTGTCAATTTAAATACAAAATTTATAAGTCCTTACTGTTAAGTGATTTTTGGGCCAGTTCTTACTGGCAAATGTCAAATTTTGGGGTTAAATAGGTAAAAAGTTAGTTTTAAGTTTTAATTATAATTTGCTACCTTGCAAAAGGTACACCCTCACATGATTCCACATCTTTAAAAAAAGCAATCACATGACAAAATGTATTTAAAGACCTGACCTATAGGCCATCTCCAAAAAAGATGTAAAAATAAATAATTATAACATATACTGTAAAAATTGGATTATGTACGATGCGCACAATTTTGACCATTATTACCGCTCTCAAAGAAGGGGTGCATATTATACACACGAACTAATAAGCTTGTTAATTTTCCTGTAGTAAAATGAGGCTAGAGTTCACCATGAAGGTACAGTAATAGCACTTGCACACTTGCTGCCGTCATTTAAGGCTGATAGTGTGCAGAGATCAAGTTATAACTGCCTCAAAAACCACTTGACATTCCAGGTACGTTAATGGTGAGACCACGGCAACGGCCATGCTGCGGCCATCTTGATTCTCATGGCTGTCTGCGCGAGACTTGTCAATTGCTATCGGCACCCCTTCGACATGACATGGCTGCTAAGTCTGACAGAAAATGTAACTATGTCTAGCAGATGAACTACCATGGCAGAATACTCTCCCTTCTGGACATGGTGGAGGCGGACGACTGCTCCCAATCACTCTGTTTATGTAATCTCCAGCGGGTGGCAGCATTGTGTTGAACGAGTGTTTGAGGCGGGCGCCTAAATGGATGGTAATTAGCTAACGATCAATGCACGCCTACAGCTGCTTGGAAGCCTTAGACTATGCCCCAGTTTCGTCATCTGTCTCAACATCCAGGTGCGTTCGTTACATGCACTATCGGTGCCTCACATATGCCATGCCGACTAAGACGTGCAAGGTTACTGCCGAGTGACGCCGGCTTTGTCACCCAGTAAATCAATTTGCATCAGTAAACAACTATGTACCAGGTTGCATAGAACAGGTGTGTATTATTCAGCCAAACCACAGTTTTCCCAT
>Ga0209780_1002643_pt1 | contig 12861 bp, 9 predicted proteins | sample WorMetexBAHAMAS2_FD_187384 | JGI IMG/M metagenome (GOLD analysis project Ga0209780, IMG submission 187384) | Marine gutless worms symbiont microbial communities from Max Planck institute for Marine Microbiology, Germany - Inanidrilus exumae... | ecosystem: Host-associated > Annelida > Digestive... | reverse complement strand
GATGTGTTCATTCCTGTACACACTGTCGCTGGACGTTCGCGCTTACGATCTGCTGACCACGGCGACCTCGTTGTCCCACGCGTGCGGTCGACTCGTTTCGGCTGCCGCAGCTTCCGTGTGTGTGGAACGACAATATGGAACGAACTCCCACAGGACCTACGAAGCATCGACAGTAGGGAACAGTTCAAGCGTAACCTCAAGAGCTGGCTATTCGAGTGCGCATATGGCAGGAGGCGCGTCTGATAGATATTGACTGAAGGCGCGCCACACAAATTGACTTACTTACTTACTTACTTATGATATTATTTATGCTACCATTACTACTGCTAAAAGAAGAAATATAGACTAGATGGAAAGTACTCTGAGAGAGCACAACTCCCTACGAAAGTTTGTCCCCAACACTTGGCAACACTTACCACACCTACTAAATTCTTGGAACTCCAGTTCAAGTTCCGAGTTTCAGTTAAGGTATGATTCAGTGTCTCAGGCATGATCGTTCAAAGAAGTGTAAGATATAAACAATCGCCCAGTTCACGGAGTTTTTTGACCGTTACTTCTACATCCGTCTACTGATCATAACGACACACGAACTTGGTCTTCCCTTTCCTCCTACGAACCTTCCAATAAAATTTGGTACAAATTCGTCCACAATTTTTTTTAGTTATCGTGGTCAGACAGACAGACACACAAACCAACGCCGGTAAAAACATACCCCCTCGCTTTCGCAGGGAGAAAAATACTATGCAAAAAATGATTGACAAATAATAATGAAAAGGTTATTCAATTAAAATTCATCAAACAGTGCAATCGGCAAAACTGAAAAAGTCAGTTATTAAAAAGTAGTGATACTTACAAACATCTTAAGGTGTCTTGCACAAACCAGGCCATCACCACCATTGTTTCCAGGTCCACACACCACCAACACTGATCTATTTGCCTTTGACAAGCTTTCTTTGGGATACACCTAGCAGTCATTGAACAAAAGTTTTGACAATCAGAAATTACATATCTGCAAATCTGAAGCAGTTTCGAAACTGAAGTAAATTATTTCTTGTCTGAATGCTGTACTATTGTAACAGTGCAGAGGATACTGTCACATGTCTTAACTCTGCTCATGTAAGACAATTACTACATATATTGGACTATTTTGAAGACGGACCAAATACATCAACAACAAATTAAATGGCAAAAGCATGGTGGTTTTCAATAGCAAATTTCCTTAGAGAATTCAATTCTCTACAAACAGCACTCATAAACATGGTGTTAAGCCAATAAGCTCCAACCAAAAGCAAAGAACTGTATTAGCAAACCAGAAAATGGAGTTTGACACTCCAGCATAGACTTGGATGCCTTCTCTTCTCCACCACATACTTAGACCTACTGTGATTCTGAACTTCGACGTTTGACCTCCAAAATCTATACAGGTCTTCAGTAGGAGCTAATGGTTACTGTGGTTATTCCCTGTAAGTTTCATCAAGACTGCTCAAGTAGTTATAAGACATTGTGTTCACAAGATGTGACTTGCTGTGACCTTGACATTTAACCTCCAGTATCTAATCAGTCATCAGTGAGGGCTAGTGAATATTCTCTGCCAATTTTACCAATATTGTTCAAGCCATTTGTGTGATATTGTGATACAAATATCTGACTGGATAAACTGATAAAAAATGAACAGACCGATGAATGGGACACCCTAAAACCATAATGCCTTCACAACATTGTGGAGTGAAGAAGGCGTAAAAACAAAACAAAGAATCTAATATGAATACTAAATATATAAATATAACATAAAAATTAGCCCCAGACGAGACTGAAGGTAGACTCCTACTTACTGCCAACTTCAACGTCACGTGACACAAAAATCAGGACAAAAATCATCTGGCCCCGACAATCTTTAGGTATTGTGCCCTAATTTAAGAATCTGTGGTCATTTGCGAGCCCCCATTATAACTAAGGGAGGAGATAGCCTTTGAAAATGGTCGAATTTCCGACTTTCAAGGGCTCGTGACCTTGACCTTGGATTGGGTAATACTGCATACCGTCATGCGTCACTCGTCGACATCTACCAAATACCAAATTTGATTGAAATTGAAGAAACTTGTTGTCAACTCCTACTTACTGCCAACTTCAAAGTCACGTGACACAAAAACTAGGAAAAAAATCCAAAATCCGACCTGACAAGCCTTAGGTATTGCCCCCTAATTTATAAATCCGTGGTCATTTGCCAGCTCCTATTATAAATCGGGAAGCAGATAGCCTTTGAAAATGGTCGAATTTCCGACTTTCAAGGGCTCGTGACCTTGACCTTGGATCAGGTCATACTGCATACCGTCATGCATCAGTCGTCGACCTCTACATACATACCAAATTTCATTGAAATCAAAGGAACTTTTAGTGGACGGACAGACGGACGGACGGACATTTGAGACCAGCTTTATTAGCTCGACTCGGAGAAGTCGACCTAATAAATAAAAACTAGATGTATAATTCTTTCAAAATGGTTTTAAATCAATAAAAATTATGAAGATTAGCAAACGGACCTTAACGAATGAAACAGCACAACTGAGGCCAGCCAGCTCCATTAGCTGATCTACACTGAATGCATATTCACTAAACAGCTCCTGGTCAATGGCCTGTGCTTCAGTCTGGCTACAATAAAAACGCACCAAATTATTGAAGAAATCAACATAATTTTGTACATTTAATTCATTTTACTGAACTTCAAAACGATTATGCTCCATCATACGGGGACAATTACACATTAGCATCAGTCATCCGTAGCAAAGTTATGAAGCTGTCTGTACCATCCACATGTATTAAGCATGAAACATAAACAATGAAACATTTTAAACCCACTGACATTTGCCGAAACTGGTTCTGTGTATAAGGTGGGCATTATCATCTTGGCCATTGCTAAAACAGACACTCTTATTAGAAAGAAGTACTGGCAAAACTGCAATTGGGCGTATTTCTCACAGTCCAAAAACTGTTGCTGCTGTTACAGAATAACAAGACTAGCAAAATATAAAGTTGCAATGAGTATACATTTACCTCAGGTATTTAACGCCGACAGACGAAGCTTTCTCTCCTGCCATTATTGAGTAATAATTAACAGGTGGATTACAAACAGCAGCAACAGCAGCTGTCTTTGTCACCAGAGACAAACAGCCAAGAATCTGAAAACTTTTCCGCAGCATCCACTTCACAACGTAGACATCAGTATGTCTACACTGAAATCAAGTGAAACACAACTGCTAAAGGCATTCAATAAATGATTCTCAACTATAAAAATAAACAGTTGCTGCAAGTTAACATGTACGTGTGTGTATGAGTGTGTGTGTGCGGGTCAGTGGGTGTACACTGCAAGCAACAAAGATAATGATAAAAAGTAATTAGATTTGATAAATAATATACCGGGTAATAAGTTAAGCTACTCTGAACTCTAAATACTGAACCTATAATCATACTGTGGCATAGGCTATAAAATACTTTTACATCAACATCAATTGAATCCATAAATTTCTTGTACCAAAACATTATGCCCATTTCAGCATACCAGACCCCAAAACGTTTGCATGCCATTTTACCTTGACATCTACACTTTTCACTTTTACTAAATAATGACATAAGCTCGTACAGCTTCATTTCCTTAACTGCATTAATAAATAAAATAAATCTGAAGGTGATTTCAAGCTCAAACTGAGCGAACAAGCAACAATGAAAGAAAGCATTACAAAACGTTTACTGGTCGCCGTAAAAATTAGGTAAGTTTTAGGCATTTGTTTTTAAACAAGTGGTCAAAGAATTTCAATTGAAAGGCCCCACCACTGACTTCTCACCTTCCTGGCTGCGAACCAGTGTCGTACATGACCTGGGCATCCATCTGAACTCTGAACTCACTATGAAACAACACATTGCTAAAACTGCAGCTGCATGCTTCTAACATATTCGTCTGCATCAGGTTCATCACCAAGTCGACCAAGAAGTCACACAGCAACTGGTCCTGGCACTCATCATGTCCAGGCTGGACTACTATAACAGTGTGCAGGCAGGATTGCCAATGTCCAGTTGTCCACACGGCAGCCATTAAACCATGTACAGAATGCAGCTGCCCAACTGGTGTTTGGTTTACATCACTTCGACCATGTAACGACGAGCCTAATCCAGCTGCATTGTTTGCTTGTCAGCTACAGAATAAAGCTTAAACTGTGCAGCCTTGTGCACGCCATCCACCATGGTAACAGCCCGATGTACCTCATGGAAATGGTTCACTCTGTCAGCATATGCCGACCACGCTCTGGGCTTCGGTCATCCTTCACTTCATCAATCGACTACTCTCTAACACGGCGACACACGAAGTTCAGTGAGCGTGCATTCTTGCATGCGGGTCCTTCCACCTGTAACACACTTCACGACAACATTTGTGCCACGGCTGATCCTGCCAAGTTCCAGCAACAGTTGAAATCACATATTTTAGTGTTGCTTTTAACATTCACAGGCACTGACTTTGTAATGCACCTATGTTCTATTCTCTGTAATAGGCGCACTATAAATCTCCTCGTTATGATGATGATAATAAATGGATTCGTCCGATCCTGACACCATCTAATACATGGTTTGTTGGACCCACATGAGTCAACTTCCAAAATGACACCTCGATCGGTTCAGCTGTTTCTGCACGGCTCACGAACGCGACCAACAGACAGACATACACAGACACGGAGACAGACAGACCACGCTACTCCGTATGTAGTAATAGCCCTCATCTGGTGCAATGCACGCATTGCGGCCGTGCATTGCGGCCTAAAATGGATTAACTACAGCACAATACATTGCTGTAGCGCCAAAGAAACGAAATTCGAACCAACTACTTACTACCAAAACAAACAACGACCACGCCTACACTTATACTAGGTATGATTCAAAGTTCAAAATATTTTTCGGTTGCATCAAAGCGACAACGAATTATGACGATTTAAATTAAGTCTAAATGCACCACAATTAGTTACAAGTGTTTGTTAGCAAATTATACAGACATGTGCACCATCATAAATACGATATTCTCCAACGTCTTAGTCTGACTATGATAGAATAGTTCTAAATTTTATTTTACCACTGGTTTTAACCGTAGACTAACCCATTGCGTAACTTATGACGTGGACTATGACGTCAGTGCACACCGCACGAGTTACTTGTTCGAGAACGTTTCGCATGTTTTCTTGAATTTCGTATGCAAAGAACCGAGCCGATAGAGTCGCCAGTAGGCTAGATGAACTGAGTCCAGAACAATGAGTAAAGGTGCATCTCGGCGAGGGGCACCCACTGTGCCCGCTCGGGCCCCTCCCCCACGTATACGGCCACCGCCACCGCGTTTATCTCAGCAATCACCGCAGCAGTTAACTCATCGTCTTCGGCCCGGTCCTCCACGTTTTCCACCTCCAGTGCCTGGAATGCGACAAATGTTTCCAGGTGCACGTTTTCCACGTCCAATGAGCCCGCCATTTCCACCGCGACCGATGTACCCACAGTATGGTGCCGCGGGCTCTGCTGGACCCTATCTTCGTCCTCGTCCGATGTGTAAGTAAAAATAATCTTATTTGTGTATGTACGTTGACTGATGATTCAGTGAAAATGTAGAAGGTGCAAAGTCAGCGTAGGTTAACCTCGTTGATGTAGACCGACGCGTTACCACTACCGGCACTACGTTAAACCGTCACAATACAACATTCTGGTTGCTTTATTGGTTTTCCTCATTACTTCACCCCCGTAGATGTGCGAAGTTTTGCGAACAGCGTGTCTGTATGTTTGTCTGTTTTTCTGTCTGCTCGCATATATCTGAAAAACCATGCATCCGAATTTCGCCAAATTTTCTGCACATGTTACCCGTGGCTGTGAATGTGATGGCAATGCAATACCTTATGTACTTCCGATTTTGTGGATTGCGTCACGTGTTCCCATAATGGAGCGAATGTACCAGAATCAAAGACGACGCGTATATTTCGTCCAGTTCGCCAGGTGACCACACAAGGAGGACATCAGGCAACCGGCATCTTCCTTAGATAGTATTTCATATTTACTTCACCGCCGCCCCAGGTAGGCGTGCGAATTATTGTGATCATCGTGTTTGTGTGTCTGCTTGTCTGTCTGTCGGTATATTGGTGTCTATAGGGCAGAATCAGACGACATTATGTTTCGCTGAGTTCGCCGGGTGGCTTCACAGGGGGCGAAGTTCCTGCCTATGAATGCCTTGTTGATAGTTTGCTTTGCGTTTGTGATTTCTTGTGATGCCAACTAGCGTAGTAAACAATGATGATGAGAAACTTTCATATTTGCAGTTGTCCGCAAGAAAAAGTCGATGTGGCGAAGACTACTTGAGAGCAAACCGCATGAATATCGCAGCATTAAGATTCTCTTCCTCTTTCCACTGGGACTTTTTGTCGGCATCGGTATAAGTCATTACGTCTATGTGTAGTCCTAATGTGGGCATGTTTAGCTGTTGTTAGTAAAATATGCGGTCCTTTGACACAGCTGTCGCTGTGAATTGAATTTCGTGGTATCAGCAAGTTTACAGTGTTTTAGACCCAGTTTAATTAATTAAGCTCTTCTTTTTTCGTATTTTTATATTGTAAGATAACGAATATACACAGCAAACATATACATAATGTGAGTAAAAAACAATACACCGGGGACTTTTGACCATAACTTCAGCAAATGTAGACCGATTTTTAAAATTCTTTTACTGACAGATTACCAAGGAAACTCTCTGTGTAACCATTACATGATCTGCCACCTATCCTTAAATATGTTGCTACACTACCTTGCGAAGCTCAAAAATCTAAAATAATGGCTGAACGTTTACTCATACCATCGAAATTAATCGGTTTTTAGCGAACGTGAACTCACGTTCACGTTCGCTATAGGCCTATGCCATCGCCGTTCCGTCTGTCTGTCTGTCTTTGTCGGTCTGTCGTCTGTCTGTAACGTTCGTGCACCCAACTCAGCAGGTTGAATTTTTCGACAATTTTTCTTCGCCATTGGTTTCTTGGCCATCCCTTGACTTGACATCCACTGAAAATTTTACGGAGATCGTCCCAGGGGAACCCCTCCGTCAGGGGGTTTAAACGCAAAAGGGGTCGCGAAATATAGCGATTTTTCACCTTCGGGATGCTGTATCTCCGAAACAGTGCAAGATAGGAGGTAGGTTAGTAGTAATCACTAACAGGAAGTCGTATATGAGCTTTCGATTGGTACCAAAATCTGTGACCTTGAATGACCTTGAACGGCGAAATTGCCCTTATTTTGCGTTATTTTTTTTACCGAATTTGGTAATTTTAGGGGCGTATTGCGTAATAGTGGTTGACAAAGACGTAACTATGGACAGTTTTACGATTACTGTGTCTAGTAGTAAACGTCTGCAGAGGGACCGCGCGACGTCCACGGTATAAATTCCTAGCAGATTCATAAATTTAAGACTTTATGCGCAGTACTTGCCTAGCTGTCGTTTTGATAAGAAGTCGTATATGAGCTTTCGATTGGTAACAATATCGGTGACCTTGAATGACCTTGAACGGCGAAATGGCCGTTATTTTGCGTTATTTTACCGAATTTACTAATGGCCCTTATTTTGCATTAATTCACCAAATTCGTGTACGATGTCGTCGTGAAACAATTATTAGGCTTACCTCGGTTTCAAAATCTACTTTTGATAGTTTATGACCATATTCATACTATCTGCGCAATTATTCAGCGGTAAAACAAACTCTGATAACTCGGTTTGATGGGCGTAGGTGCATAGATGATTGGGTGCACTGCATAGATTACCATTGACGCTTAGTTATAGTAGAAATTACGAACTCAGTTTAATGGACGTAGGCTCTGCCTGCCTTCTACATGTACGATGTCGTCGTAAAACGTTCACGTTTGCTATCTCATCTTCTGATGAGCTCTTATACTTAAAACTTAACAAAACTTGACAACATTTACATGATAAACACCTCAAAAATATCACAGTGATTATTTACTTAATTTTTGTGCAACGTATGAAGCACAGAATGAAGATAACGCGAGAACATTGGGAATATGATTTTACGACAACTCTGCGAACAAGGTGACAGTAGTGTTTGTAACTAATACCATGCAGTCCACCTACCTAATAAATAGTCCGAAAGTTAAAGCAAGTACTGAAAACGTCTATGTCTGGTACAAACACAAGCTCTCGGACGTTTATTCCATTCACTGGTGCTAGCGTCATCAATGACTGTCTGCTGCAGTCCGCGTTACACGTCAATCGTCCACTGCTTCAATTCGCTGGCATCACGGATCCTCTTCTAAACACTGATGCATTGTATTCCAGATTTAACTGTCATAAAATTCAGACATGAGCTATTAAGGCAGCCTCATTTCTTGCAAGATGAATTCTGAGGCCTCACATACAACATACCATTGAAATTGGCAGCAATTGTAATTCTCAAGTTTCACAGGGTAGTGTAGAGTCATATTTAAGGTGAGGTGGGAATCTTTACGATATGTGTACACTGTACAAAATTTCTCCAGGAATCTGACAGTGAAAGAATTTTGTAAATCGATCCACATTTGCTGAAGTTATGATCAAAAGTTAAGTATATTGTTTTTTGACTCACAGTATATACAAAACAAGATGTAATCGGATACGGCAGACTTCGCCCCCGGTGCCGCCACCTGGCGAACTGGACGAAACAGGGGCCTACGCGACATTTGGACATGCGGATTTTTTTACCTGCGCGACGCTATGCTAGCGCGGTACATGCTGTCGTCGTGTGTCCGTCTGTCCGTCTGTTACAAGTCGGCACTGTACCAAAACGGCCAAACATAGGATCACGCAACCAAGGATAGCACAGGGACTCTAGCGGCGAAATTCCAACGACGTCACTCTCAAAGTGGGCGCCAAATGGAGGTGGGGTAGGTTAAAAACTGTGATTTTCGACCAATATCTCGCTATATCTCAGAAACGGTACAAGATGCTGACATAGTTACTATGGAAGGCTAATAGGAACTCGTATGCGCTCTATCGAATGGCGCCATTTTCAGTGACCTTGGATGACCCTATAATCATTACTGGAACCAATTGGAAGAAATTCTAATTAATTGTAATTGTACTTGGTTTAGAAAAAATGCTAATTAATTGGCATTGTAATTGGCTTCAGGAAAAAACTAATTAATTGCAATTGGGAGAAAATTAGCCAATTAATTACAATTACAATTGGCCGAATTGTTGTCGTCAATCCTTGAACAAATGTGAACCTGTATTAATTGGAATGTTGCGATGTCAGTATTTGTCTCACAATACTCATACTCATTATACTATGCTTAGAGCTCCAGTTTGCGAACAAAAAACATAGCACACACCAAGTTACAGAGCAGTGAGAGCACCAATCATTTAAAGCACAAGAGTGTAAATATTGCACAAAAGTTATCCCTCGCAACGATTTAAGCATCTTGGCAGATAGCGGCTTGAGTCTGTGGAGCGCCGAGTATACCAGCCAATCAAACCAGCCAATTAAAATCACAATTAGAATTGGCATAAGTGGTAATTAATTGTAATTATAATTGGCAACAAATGAACGTTAGTTAATTGTAATTGTAATTGCGAAAATTCCTAATTAATTGACAAAATCAATTAATTACTTTGCTTAATTACCCACCACTGCCTATAATTACCCCCAAACCACCCCAATTTTGACAGTTTGCGTCACCTTTCGTATCTTCGTTGTGGGTGGAGTAATTTATACTTCAAATTTGACATTGAGGTTGATCATCGCAAGGGGCGTAGTCAGATCACGTGAACCATTTTGGGGGCACCAACCATATCTTTGGAACGGCTGAAGCTACGGTGGTCAAATTTTGTACAGGTAGTCTGTATCAAGTGGTTATGGTCACGTGACCCGTTTTAAATTGCTGGGCCCCAATGATATCTCTGGAATGGCTGAAGCTAGTGTGGTCAACGTTTATACAACAGGCAGGCTATGTTAAGTCCCAGCAGAGGAATGACAAATCACCCTTAAAGGGGACGTGGTCAGGGTCACGTGATCCACTTTAAATTTTGGGGACCCCAGTAATATATCTTGAACAGCTAAAGCTAGAATGGTCAGATTTTGCAAACAGGTAGACTGTATCAGATCGTAAATGGGGCGTGATCAGGGTCACATGCAGGGCTGGAAAACCTAGGTTTTTAAATTTGATTAGTTTTTTAGATTTTTAGGTTTTTAATGTTTTTTATTTTTTTATGATGACCGGTGTTACCCAACACGAAAGTATGACCCACAAGCATATGAAATCAGCATCCCATAGGACTCATACAGTAGTGTACGCGGTAATCACGTGACCCATTTTCAAATTTCGATGCCCGCAATCATATCTCTGGAACGGCTGAAGCGAAAGTCGCATGTAGGTAGAACATATCAACTGCTAGCCTCGGGATGACAGACTACCCGCTAATGGGCGTGGTCAGGGTTACGTGACCCGTTTTTTTTAAATTTTGCCCGCAATCATATCTTTGTAATTGGTGAAGCTGGGTACTTCAAATTTCGTATGCTGATTGATGCACAGGAGTACTGGTGTAAGCGTGATATATTACCCCCAAAACGATGTGTTTTGAGTCACACGACCTTTTTGAATTTTGGGAAATAAGTGATCTCGGAAACGGTGCAAGATAGAGACAGTTGCAATGGAAGACTAATAGGACATCGTATGTGGCCTATCGAATGGCACCGTTGCCAAAGTTCTTGAATGACCTTGAAGGTCACTTTTGTCATTTGAAACCTTTCTAACTCCCATACCTGGTGAACGTAGCACGAACTTACTAACGTAGCGCGTCGCGCGGTCCCTCTGCGATAGCGGAGCTACTTGTTTATTCGTCTGTGAACAGTAATAACTTAATCGATTTGTGGTGCATAGGACTGTACATGTTCGTCTTGCGGAGAATGCAGCTGCCGGAGTCAGTGCAAATCAAAGTGGCGCTTTATTTCACTCTGTTCTGTGGCTTCGGCTTCGCGCTGTTTCTGCCATTCCGCTGCGTCACCACGCTGCTTGTACCCACTCTGTTCGGCTACCACGGACGAACCTACGTTCAGACCTACCTGGTCACCTACATGCTCTCAGGTCGCTGTAGTACTGGTGACCTCTGTAAAGCCGGTGGCAATTACATTTCCGCCTATGCTGATGTGTTAATGGTCTGCCAGTAAAGCTTCATTGAACTGTTACATAGAATTTTTTTCTAATAGACTTGATAACACGATGTAGTTACTTCGCTCCTGATAGGGGTGTTAAGTATTGTAATCGGCATATCTGTTTGTCTGTCTGTCTGCTCGCATCTCGCAAAAACCACATGTCCAAACTTTATGGAATTTTCTATACCTTTATATGTTAATTGTGGCCGTGGTTCGGTCCTCCTCCGATGACAGTGTAATACGTTATATACTTCCGGTTTTGAGGATGACGTCATGTTTTCACATAATGGGGCCAGTGGAGCAGAATCAGAGACGACGTTATGTCTTGTCGAGTTTGCCAGGTGACGGCACCGAGAGCGAAGTTTGCTGTCTACTCTTACTTTGTTGGTACTGGTGTCGGAGAGGCGGTATAAAGGATGCAACGCCCGTTCTGTCAACAGTACTGTCGTCGTGGATGAAGAAATTAAGGATGAGGCATTGTCTCCGGTTAAGGTTACTGCTGTGTTCCTTGCAATGCTTCGGCACTAATGGTTGTATGACAGGAAGGACATCCGGCGTGGAAGAATCGCGGTTCCAGTTCCAATAATCTGCAGAAGTTCTCTTCCAATACTGGTGGGGAGGAGGACCTGAGTGGAACCGGCCGACCCCGGTTCACCTGCAAAAACCGTCATTAAATGAAAGCAAAAGTAACTAAAAGGGCGTTCAGTAGAGCGCATACCTCCCCCACCCACATTCAGCTTTGACCTTGACCTTCCAAAATTTAATCACCTCGTCCCCTCTGGCCAAGGGTATGACTGAGTTTGGTGACAATCGGACTTGAATTGGCGCCAGGAAGTTGTTCACAAACATACCTATATATCTACCTACCGACGCCGGCGAAAACAAAACCTCCCAGCACCTTCGGTGGGGGAGATAATAACAGAGTATAGTTACCACGTGTTACGAAATGATGACGGCATTTTTATGCCTATGCCATCCGACATTGTCGCCGAAGGCATTATGTTCTCCGGCAGTCCGTACGCCCGTTCGTTCGTTCGTTCGTTCGTTCGTCCGGACAACATTGTTACCAGTTTACCACGATGTCTCGTGATCAGTATGGTCTGATGAATATTGCCTGCAAGTTTCAATTGTGATTGCTCAAGCCGTTCATGAGATCGTGGTAACAAGATCTGTCCGCACAAACGAACTAGGCGGACGGATCGCTCGAAAACATCTAGTGCTTTCGCTGACACTGTCGGGTGGCGATGCATAAAAAAGTTATAAAAACCAACAAGATAAGAAAAGTGTTCCGTACCGAGAGCGGACGGGCGTGTGTGTTTGATAGGACCAGTGAACACGATGTTGTTGAACGGACGCGAGGTCGGACGAGCCGTCATGTGCTCATTTGATCTCGCTTTCAATCAGACGAAAACCTACATGAGTCTTCGCATCGTTCCAATCATTGACATACTCTATCAGCTGCAGGTATTAGAGTTAATCGTGGTGTTGCGTTTATCGCTCTTTAGTTCTGGTAACATTTAGATTAGTAGTACAAGAACTCATCAGGAGATGAGATAGCGAACGTACTTGTTAACGACGATATCGCACACACGTAGGCCTACTTCAAAATACCGAAAAAGAGACAAACCTACTTCGTTTAACAAATTAGACGATAGAT
>Ga0209780_1002642_pt1 | contig 12861 bp, 10 predicted proteins | sample WorMetexBAHAMAS2_FD_187384 | JGI IMG/M metagenome (GOLD analysis project Ga0209780, IMG submission 187384) | Marine gutless worms symbiont microbial communities from Max Planck institute for Marine Microbiology, Germany - Inanidrilus exumae... | ecosystem: Host-associated > Annelida > Digestive... | reverse complement strand
CGGGAGTTGAACCCGGACCAGTCGCGGTCGCCAGCCAGTCAGGCCTAGTAGCGCACTGTGGCTCGTGTGGATTAGCCCACTGAGCCACCGAGACAGGCGTCATTACATACATATGTATACACAAAAATATCTGTTGTTGATATGGATTTTCCATTCGTTGATTTGACAGCATTGGTGAAGCAAGGCAGTCGTCCTGTAATAAACATGCTCCAATCTCCATGAATTCCAAAAGTTCATTTTTCAGAGTTAGCCTTACTTGAAGTAACTCCAGCGAAGTTGGCTGTAACCAGCAGTAGTGTTAGTTACTGATATAGATGTATGTTGTTTGACTTTTCAGAATGCAGAATGTTATTTGGTTGATTATTTGATGGCAGACGTTGATGCCGGTTGATCTGTTGTTTCTGACAAAGGTTGCCGGCAAAGAGGCAACGCGTCGCTCGGTCTGTTGACGTGAAGCCGGTCGTGGCAGTTCAGCCGTCGTCTGGCGGTGCTGTCACAGCACACGCCGGCAGTCCGAGCAAATCGTTGTCGTCAGCAGCCACTGCATCGGCCCTGAGCCGGCAGAAACGACCGCCTCCTCTGCACATCAGCAGCAGCAGTCAGGCTTCGGCACCGGTACACATTGTGCTATGTGCATTTTGAATTGGGCCATTTCAGCATATCAGAATTTGACTAGCTGGTAATAATTCGAAACAACTCAAGTGTCGCTTTAATGGGACGTTACACTATTGGCCCACCGTCTGTTCTGCCCCCTGATGAGTTACATTGAGCCATCATGGAGTGTTACAGACGACGACGACAGACGTCAGCGACCATTACTAGTCTGGCCCCCCTACACCATGTGTAGGCGTGCCAGTAATAAAATAGAGTATCTGTAGAAAACTGGGCCTGATAATTTAAATTAATTTAAACTTTTATGTAAAGATAATTAACTCCTGGTAAAAGTAAAGTGGGGTGATATGAAGTATACATGAATATTAAAGAAGAAGTATTCAGCGAGCAGAGAATAGCAATGCATTGGCAGTTTATTGCATGCACAAGCAGAGGCCGCCAGTTTCAGATGACTGCCAGTTAGCTTTATTATCAGTACAGCCCTGGTCTGACACCAAAACTTACTATCAGTCTGGCACTGTAACTCTTAACGTTTAACCCTAAACCTGACCTTACTGATCCCAAAATGCTAACCTGTCTGCCGTGTTTACAAGGTACGCCATTCAACATGTTTAGTTTTCTGGTGTTGATAACCTGGTTCTCGATCACTCGCTGAACTGATACATAAGTTTTTGCCGAGTGGTGACTGTGTGTACGTTGGTTTTGTGCAGGTGAGTGATAGTTCATCAGCTGAGACAGAGGTAAAGACATCGACCACTCCGCTCACGTCTCCTGTGAAAGCGTCGCGTGTTAACGTTTTACATGCATCATCAGCTCCGTCGTCTGTTGGAATCGGCGGCCCAGAGTCACGTGGGCCTCCACCATTTACACCGTCCGACAGTGATGAGGGCAAGAAAAAGGTGCTGATTACTTCCCTGGCTAAATGTTTTATCACTAGACTTCAGTACATCGATTGAATTATGGATTTATCTTGTCATTAATTGGTAATTAATCTGCTAAGCATGTGGTCATGTTCATAATAGGGATTTGACGAAGTTTGCATTCAAATTCAACGATGTTCGAACTTCGAACGTTTTAGCAGATTCGAAATTTGACGAATTTTTTTCACGGCCGCTCATCAAATTCGAATCTCAGGTCTATCATCACTGCATGTTTACACAGACAGGCCATCGGAACAAGTTAACAACAAATGCACGTTGCCTAATACTCTGAAAGGACCGAAAATAATACTAAACATGGCTGACCATTATGTTAGCAAAGACGACATTAGTAGAGTGGTCCGTTTTGCACCTACATCGTTGTGTACTGTAAACAAAAGTCAGAAACAATGACCGACAAAATGTATATTTTAAAATTGTTAACTTTTGATTAAATTTACATTCGAAGGAATTTGTGTCATGAAATTCGCATTTGACGAATGCGAATTTTTTTCAGCTTTGTCACAACCCTAGTTCATAACTGGAAAAACTATGAAAAACGAGGATAATCTTACATGAAGGCAGTGTGCACTTTATTATAGGCAACACTAGGCAGAGTTTTTTCAGGGAATGGATATTTATGCCTTTGTCATCTGGCAGTGTCAACGAAGCTATTATGTTGTTAGGTGGTCCCACTCGTCCGTCTATTTGTTTGTTCGTTTGTTTATTGTCCAGTCAGATATTGTTACCACGATAGCTCATGAATGGCTTGAACAGTTTTGATAAAATCGACGGGGAATATTCAAGTAGCCCTTACCGATTAGATTCTGGAAGTCAAAGGTTAAGGTCACACCTTGGTTGAAGTATGTGGTGGTGAAGACATCCACGTCCACTCTGGGTCATTGACATCCATTTTCTAGTTTAAAACTTTTAGTGCATTTTGCAACCGGACATTATCTGGTGGGGATTGCATGCTTCTCAGTCAGCATCCTGCATATAGCACTGCTTTTTTACTACAACAGACATAATTCCATCTACTGTAAAAATGCAGTCCTGTATGCGGTGTGTTGATGGATTATCATGTAATATCTCGGTGAGATAATATGTCTTGTTTTTTCCGTTGCATGTGAATGAATTTGCTGTTAATTTCTTACAGACGAGGGAAGAAAAGAAGCTGGAGGCGATTGTCAAGGCTTTTGAGCGCATGGAGAAACGGGAGCAGCACCAGCGCAAGAAAGAAGCTCTTCAGGAGCAGCCAAAGAAACCGAAAGAGAAAGACAAGGAATGCAGTGGAGCAGCAAAGTCAGAACGTGACTCCACCAAGTCTGATAAGATCGTCGTCGTGTCACAGAAAAACACCAAACAGAACAGTGTGGTATGGTTGCTTATTCCTCATTCGACCAAAGAAAGCCATTGGCAGTATTGTTAATTGTGTAGTTAGCAGTGCTAGGAGTTGAGTGATGGATGAAGAAGGATGAGATGAGTGGGAGATTTGATCGATTGTAGTCAGTGTGTTGCCATTCTTTGAGTGCTTTCTTGAAGGGGAGGCCATTCAGTCCTTCCCCTTCTTTCCATTGGACAGCATCAGAGCTATGATGATTCTCTGGAGGTCAGGAGGGCAAATAATCAGAACTGTTCTTTGCTGTGTTGTGTACGACAGTTGTGTACAATGACACACACACACATGTGAACAGTTCTTAAATTATGTTGGTTTAGGTTTTGATTTAGTTTTTGTTTAAATATAGTATTTGTTTTGTTTTTAGCATCAGCTTAGATCTTTCTATTCCTGTGTTACTTGCTTTTGTTGTGTTGGGTTTAGTTTCTTCAGTATCGAGCCAAGAGATTGGCTGGGAAGAACGTCTCCGAAATGACGTTATTCTGCGTCGAGTGAGATGTTAAACCTAGACTCAGTCAGTCAGTCATCCAGCCGGAAAGAAAACCGGTGCTGCTTATCTCCATAGTTCCTAACAAGTAATAGAAGATAACTAAGGTGGTGAAACCAGCTACCTTGGGTTCACTATAAGTGCTGCTACTAAAGGTGTAGCATTGTTACCCTACTGCAGTCTGGATGACATTGAGTAATTGATTGGCAGTTGAATAACTGGTAGTAGTTGAATTGTTGCAGTGCAGCTGTTTGATGTGATGGTAGGAGGTGCATTTACCAGCAGCAGATGAGGCTAAGCAACACTCTGCAGTCAAGTCCAAGAAAGGCCGTCATCCGTCTTCAAGCCGGAGGTATTGTCGGCACGTTAATAATCTACATGTACTGCTCGTCTGTGGTTGATAATTGCTTGTGCATAGGATTGGCCAGAGTTGGCCGCATTGTTTTTACGAAATTTGTCTTCATATGCTTGCCATTATCTCTTTAATTTTGTGAGCTGGTCACTGTATCTATTTTCATACTTGTCTACACTAACATGTAATGTATACTCTGGATTTCGTTTGTGCATTGACAATAATAGTGGGAGGTAGATGGTATTATTAGGTCGACTTCTCTGAGTCGACCTAATACAGTAGGTCTCAAATGTCTGTACATCTGTCCGTACATCCACAAAAAGTTTGTTCGATTTCAATGAAATTTGGTGTAGGTAGAGGTCGATGAGTGATGCATAAAAGTATGCAGTATGACCTAACCTAAGGTCAGGGTCACGAGCCTTTGAAAGTCGGAAATTAGACCATTTTCAAAGGCTATCTTCTCCCCCATTTATAATGGGAGCTGGCAAATGACCACAGATTCTTAAATTAGGGCACAATACCTAGAGCTTATTGGGGCCGGATTTGTGATTTTTTTTCATGGTTTTTGTGTCACGTGACTTTGTAGTTGGCAGTAAGCATGAGTCGACCATCAGTCCCGTTTGGGGCTAGTTTATTATTATTTATTATGAAAATCATTCATCAGTACACATGAACTAAGAAACGTAAAGAAATGTTTTTAAAAAGTTTAAACGTTACTTAGTACATAAAAACTCAACAAAAGCATTTAGAACCGAATTACTAAAGAAAGTATTATTGGACATGCATTGGATATAAGAGGAAGAGCAGTCTGGAAGTTAGTAGTAAGTAAGTAATGGGTGAAGAAATTATGAGGCTTGATGAGTGGTTGGGGTCAGTGCTTTGACACTGTTGGTTGGGGTGGAGGGGGCAGGTCTGGTGTCGTGGGTGGGAGATCCCCAGGGTGCTTTTGGGTTTTACCTAAGAGAAGCATTTCAAAGCCAGACCCACATGGATAAGGTATTATACAACGAGAGTTGTTAGGCACTGATATGTTATAGGTACTGATGAACAGCAATTGCACGAGATAATACATTGAACTGATAAATAGGTATTGTGGTGGTTGGTTTCCAACCTGTTGTAGATGCTAACATAGTAACTTAAATGAGCCTCCCCTATCTTATCCCATTTTGGTCGTCACTGAACAAAAAGGCATTGGGGTTGGGAGAATACTGTATCATTGGCCATCTTTAACCTGGCTGAACTTAATCTCCACCAAAGACCTTGTCCCGATGTAGCCCATTTTTGTGCTGAAAGGGGACGTTGATCTCCCAACCGACCAACCTTGACACTGTTGGTTGGTTACAAGAAGAACATCCAGCCCATAAAAGTCCGTGCCGTGTATCCCCAAAGGGAACAAGCGAAAGAAAAAAATTGAGGGGACCAGGTAACCTAGGTTCCTCTGGAAAATGACGGTTATGCTAGTTGTGGTTATAGAGGAAGATATCATGTCAGTGGAAGACATGGTGGGGTTGTCTTTTAAAATATGAAGGGTTTTGGTCTGTCGGGTGAGGATACACTGCTTGGGAACAGAAGGAAAAGGAAATCCGCGAGGCTGCGTCGGATTTGCCTGGAGAATAACTGTTGAACTGATGTATGTATATAAATGTATGTGTTACAGGGCAAGCACAAACAGTATCACCGTGACATCGTCCTCCACAGCTACAGCTGTTGAGAGTGTAAGCACTGCCGTTACCAGCGGGACATCAAACGCTGCAAATAGCACGTCAGGCACTGCTGGTCGTATATCCCCATCACCGGTGGATGACAGTTCGACATCGTCATCTTGCCTTGCATCCACACCTGTCAGCGATAAACCTGTACACTTTCCCAAGAAGGTAGTCGCGATTGGTGCCTCGCTGATCAGAATAATTATAAATTGTCATTTACGTACTTATCACAGTTGGTGTTTATGCTAGAGCAGTACTTTGAAGAACCTTAGCACCATTTTTATGGTCAGCCGGGCTCTGGTTGGTTAATTCTGATGTCGTGCAACCATTCAGTTGATAAAAAGTTACCAACAGGACTAGTTTTAACCGTGCCATCAGTAACAATCCAAAAATCTCATATCTATGATATGTATCCGGGAAGTGTCAGATGGAACCATGGTAATCAGCTTGATACTGGCCCGCCTAATGGACCAGTATTGTTTTTTTCGCTGGTGTCTGTCGTCGTTGTCATCTGTAACGCTGCCGGCGGGCGGTCGGGCCAGGCACGTGGGCAGTCGGCCACCTCCAGGCCGGGAGGATCTGCGATCGGGCGGCCGACACTGCACGGCGGGCCAGTACGGTTGCGTTCCGTTATGGCGACACCTTTTTCAACCGATGTTAGACTTAGGTTGGCAGATCCTGGTTGTATAATTACCATCTAATGTAGGTAAAGCCTGGTTACCAAAGTCAACCACAACTGGACTGTGGTTGACAGTAAAAATTGCAGCTCTTATCTGTAACGAAGTGCAACAGGTCACGTGTTTCCCTAGACCACCTACATTGTAACAGTGGCACATGGATTTGCGTGTGTGGTCATACCCAAGACGTAGTTATATATTCCATGTTATATCAGTATGTGTTAAGGGATTTTGGGGCTATGCGGAGAACGAAATTTGGCTATTCCCGCTTACTTTGCCTGTTGACTTTTATTGCATTTACTACAGTACAAGCTGTGATGACTATACCACACACTAAATAATAGCGGAACATTTATAGCGTATATGTCTGGTTGTTGTGATCTCAGCTGATGATGCGAGGCCACGAGCTGCGCCGACCGTCATCCAGTGCGGATATTCGTAAGCCACTGTCCATTCAGACGGATGGTCCAGATGGCACAGACAGTGCCAGCGATGCAGACTCGGAATATGTGACCTGTGTTCCAAGTCCACACACGTTCTCTTTGAGCAGTCTGCGACGAGACAACTTGTCTACTAGGGGTTTTGCCGTTCTTGGTGGCGCTGCCAGTGGCGACACCAGAGGATGTGCGAAAAAGGTAATCTATACTTTGGCAGTATTTGCACACACACACACGTAAACATTCTAGTGGCTTTTTTCACGGTTGCATGGATCAGTAAGGAGTTATTTATTGATATTATTACAGGCTCGCCTAATGCGCAGGTATTGTTTTGCTTGCTGTCGTCTGTCGTTGTGGTCTGTAACACTGCATGGTGAGCCAGTCTTTTTACGTCCCGTTAGGGCGACACCTTGTTATTATTATTATTATTTTTAAGCGACATCGCATGCATGCAGTACATAGATGCGGCCTATTGCTACAAATGTCACATGTAACATGGTCTGTGTGTGTGTCTGCCTGTCTGTGCTTTTGGGTTCTCTTCATCTCTTTTGGAGTAACTCGTTTATTTCTGTTCTTTAATGTTGACGTCAGCAGGACTGCAGAAATGCTGCCATTTGTTGTCTGTCGTTGTTTGACACTTTTGAGACTCGTCAAAAAACCTCTGCTACTTATACCAAGATTTTTTTCTGGAGCGTGTGGAGGAACAGGACTGAGAAATTACCAGTTAAGGCAGTGTTACCTAGACAACTGCCATTAAAATAGAGCTGGTGGTTGTTGTTGTTACTTTCTAGGCTTTACATTGTGTCTGGTGTCTACAGTTGATGCTAAAACATTGATGTCTTACTATTATACTGCATCGCAGCAGTAGCTAGTGATAGCAGTTTGTTGCTACACATGGAGTAGCATGATTGCTCTGTGTCTGTCTGTTGGTTAAGTTAGTTTGTGTGCCCTGTTAAGACGGCTGAACCAATCGAGGTACCGTTTGGGGGCTGAGTTGGCCCAAGGAACCATGTATTACATGGGGGGCGCAGATCCACCGAAGGGAAGGAGCAATTTTTGGGGATGTCTGCTTCACTGAAAAGCATCGAGAGCCTTGTGCAGCGGAAGAGTATTGCTGGTCTTTGTCACTGTAAAACTTGTGCACTAGTTTCAACATTATGCAAATTATATTTTGCCGCTGTGAGGGGCAAGATGGAGATACGGCCTTTTGTCAAAATTCTGTGACCACTTGTTGCAGTGGGCAATCCATAGTATTGAATTTGTGTGTGTAGCGGTGGCTGCAGAAGGCAATGTGTGAAAGCACAACGTCGTCGTCGTCCGTTGAGTGTGCTAACTCTGTGGACTCTCAGGCCTCCGCTGTCAGCTTACATGTGCTGACTACTTCCAGTCAGTTGAGTCCTCTGGTGACTGCGTCTTCAGTATCGGCTTTCTCTCCGACTGGTAAACCATCCAGTTTCAGTGCCGTCCTGTGCTTTTTGAAGGGCAGTATGAGCTATGCTGGATTGGCGTGGAGATGCATTTGTGTGTTTTCTGATATTTAGCTAGTCCAAGGTTTGCCAGAATTTGGTAGCTTGTTTTGTTACCCAAGCCGATGGCAGAGGTGGGTTAGGGTCTTTTCCTCCGTATATCTGTGTGCTACTTGTACCCAACACTTTTGAATTCTGTTTTTCTTTCTTTTGGAGTATACGCCATGTATCTGACTGATGATAATCAATCAGACGTATATAAGTGACAACATTTTATACATTACATGGCAGTATGTTGCGTGGGGCCGGGGTACCCCTTTTCCTCCCTTGTCCATTCACTTCCTTATCTTTTGCTTTTTTTACTTTTTCCTTTTCTCATTCGCTTTATTTGTTTTCTTTTGTCCACCCCTTCCCTTTCTACCAGAGTAGTCCCGCTCAGTTTCCAGGCCGGAGGTCATAGGAGGCGACTTAACCGGGGCTTAGTTTGTTCCGTTCATTTCCTGTTATCTGTATTGCTTAGTTAAGATTTATTCTGGTGTTTACTTTTATTTTGTCTTGTGGTGTGATAGTTGTCTTCCCCTGTTGTAGGTGCTAGCGTAATGATTTAAAATGAGCGCGATCCCTTTGCCTTTTCGGGTGGCTGCTGGACAAAATGGCGGCCACGGTTGAGGTTAATATATCGCTGGCCTTCCTTTACTGTGTAGGGATAGCTCTCCACCCCTGACTTTTTGTCTATGATATAGCCATATTTATGCTGAAAGGGGGCGTCAAACTCCAACTAACTAACTTTGCAGCATGTTGCTTTTGATATGGAAAAGCTTGATGTGAGTGAGCACTGAACTGTGTTGTTCAGTCGACTTTGTGACGCCGCTGAAGAAACGTCGATTGGCTCGAGAGTCGCTAAGCGTCGACGGCTCTCTGCGCAGCATCTCAGAGGAAGATGACAGTCCTTCAGCCAGGACCGCATCTCCACCTGACGCAATGCCGCCAAGTGACACCGTCTCCTCCATTGATAACCGCACGTTAGAAGTGTCAGCGGATGAGTCATCTAATGACTGTCGTTGTAGAAAAAGAGAGTTGGACCCGACGACTAAAGAAGTATGCTATGGATTGTAGTTGTTGGAGGAAATTACTTAGAGATATTGAATAATATCTGGAAGAGGAGGGAGTGAGTGATTGTTTATCTCACACAGGTTGTTGTAAATAATGGCCGTTAGATGGGACGTTGTTGACATTGGTCTAATATTAGCATTAGCACTGCATTCTACTGCGGTATATCTTTGTTTAATGGACCTTCGTGCCCAGTGCGACCACCAGTCTGGAAGAACTAGAGAGTCAGGATATTAGATAAAGGTCCGGGAAAAGTCCACAGGGCACAAATGTTTTGGTCGTGGAAAATTGTGATTGAAAATGATCTACAGTTAGTTTTGCTAGTCACCGTTTCACTTGATTAAGAGTGACACAGGTGTAACCTTACTTTTTCAAACAGTAAAAAGTCTATTCACACTGCAAAAGGTTGTTAACTACGATGTTATTTGCGTGTCGTTTGCTTGTCAGTTTTACTTGATAAGGGGCCGTCCATAAGGGACGTCCATAAAAAATTGGTAATTTTAACTCCCGTCCCTTCCGCATCTGGCTGACCCTTCCCCTCTGCTCCCCCCATGCGAACGTCCGCATCTGCACACATCATACAAGCAGTGCGTGAGCCGCTAGAGATGGATGGCTTGTGGCTGTGGCTTCTCACTCTGTGTGTCCCATGTCACTTTCCAGGCTTTGGGGCGTTAATGCACCCTGATTTCTCTCGTTGATTTTGGTGCGATGTAAATCGTTTGTTTGCTTACTTAATTTCCTTACTTTCTTCCTTAGTTATTTACTTCCTTACTTATCTACTTCTTTCAGAATAGACCAGTTCTGTTTCCAGGCCGGAGGTCGCAGGAGGCGACTGAACCTGACCTTGGTTGTTAAGTTTGCTTTTTAGGTCGACTCTTCGACAGAGTCGACCTAATAAAGCCAGTCTCAAATGTCCGTCTGTTTGTCCCTTCCTGCGTACGTCTGTCCATCCACGAAAAGTTTCTTAGATTTCAGTGAAATTTGGCCTGTATGTAGAGGTTGATGAGTGATGCAAGATGGTATGCAGTATGACCCGATCCAAGGTCAAGGTCACGGGCCCTTCAGAGTTGGAAATCCGGCCATTTTCAAACGCTATCTCTGCCGCCATTTACAATGGGAGCTGGCAACTGACGACTGATTCTTAAACAGTATCTAAATTTGATCGGGCCAGATTTGTGATATTTGGCCTTTGTATTTTTTACGTGACCTTGCAGTTGTTGGCACACACATCACTTACAAACAGTCGATTGTCAGTTCCATACGGGGCTAATTTTTGTTGTAATGGATACATTTTTGCTTATGTTGTGTTTGATCTAGTTTTTCAATACTAAGCCAATAGATTAACTGGGAAGAACGTCTCTGAAATGACCTGTTTTGTGTCGGGTGGGACAAAATCTTAACTCAATCGATCAGTCCTGATGTTGATCAGGCCTGACGTTGACAGTGACTGCAGTTTACATGCGTCACAAAAGCATACTTTTTTGAAAATTACTTAGTGCTACTGCGACTGCCGAGTTCTAGTTTACTGTTTCTCTCATGTCTGCAGACTATTTTGCGTGCACACTGAACAGTATCACATACCATCCAACGTAATGTGTGTCTTGAACTTCTATCACATGCTGCTTGTTTCAGAATACGGATGGGCTGCGGACGTCGTCCCGCTCAGAATCCAATTTCAAAGCGGAGGTCGATGATGAATCAAACGTAGCAGAAACGTTGATGTTGTCAGCTGATAAGAACCTACAGGATCAAGAATCCGCCTGCAGTATAAATAATGTTGACTGTGTGGAACATGCTTCTGAGAGTGCCGAATTGAAGTCGGATATCAACATCAAGACAAGCTATGATGCAATATGCGGTGACAGTTTCACGACAAATTCGGATGCAGCGAAAGCAGCAGTTGATAAAGAAACATTGCTGCCAATGACGCATGTTGATTCCTGGTCCACACACGAGGTGTTTGATTCAAGCCGACGTGCACGCTGGCTTTCCGGCATTTCATGCACTTCTTCATCCACAAGTGGTGGAGAGGAAAGTCCACTGTCTGCAGGTAACCGTTCCATCTCTAAGCAGCATCAAGGTTTGACTTTGACGCCAGTTAATGGATGGTCAGATTCAACAAGCACCCCATCGCGGCCTGTTCTGAAAGAGGAAAATGAAGTAGCTCAACGGTCTTGGTTCCCAGATGGCATTGGTAACATCAGTGATACGCATACAGTACATGTTGATGGCTTTTTGTCCCACAGGTCACCAAGTAACATAAACCCTGGTGTGGGGTTGAGCAGAGTTGCGAGCATGGAAAGGCTATACGCCGGAGTTGGTCATGATAATAGGTCATGGTTGTCAAGCAGCATAAGCCCACAAAGTCGGTGGAATTCCGGAGTACAGATGTCGGAACCGTTTTGGGCTACAAGAGCGGCTCCATTCCATCCACAGAGTGAAGGCATGTCATCACCAGTTCATTCTCTGCAGATCGCTGCATCCCAGACAGCAGCTGTTCCGGCTGGCTGCGGATTTGATGTCAGTCACGCGCCATCTTCGTTGAACGGAAGTTCCGGTGATTCAACGAACAGCATGCAGATGTCGCCGAATGTCAGCCCTTCAACCTCGCTTGCTCCGCCATCATCGAAAAAGCGGGTTTGTGTTTCATTTATGTTTTTTACCAACTACTGTCCACTGTTGGTGGCGCAACTGGTAGAGTGTTGGACTTGCGATCAACAGGTCGTGGGTTCAAATCCTACTCGGGGCAAAGCTGTGTAACAACTTTGGGCAAGTTATTCATGCCTATGTGCCTATGTCACCAAGCAGTATAACTTGGTGCCAGCTCTGCAGCTGGGAAGGTAACTGCAAGCCTGGCGGAAGGTAATGGTAGCCTACCACCGGGTGGATGCCTTATAGTCACCTGCGGGCTGACTGCCTGTACACCGGGATCAGCTCCGGGCCTAACGCTCTGTAACGAGTATGGGAAGCCTTTATCTTTTAGTGTACACTGTTGTTGTCCAGGTAGAATCTGGTGTGTGTGTCTGTGTTCAAGCAGTAGCTGTTGAACTGAACTGTGACCTTTGGCCTAGATAATTGACATGCTGGTTCACCTTGACATTATATGGGTCAAGTTTGAAGGTCACTTTCATAGGCTAAGGTGTATATCACAGGAGAAGATGTTGATAAAGTTGTCAGTGCATCTTTAGATGATTGCTTTATATTGATAAATACTCGTTGAAAAGGTTTTTAGACTGTTTTTGAGAGGATTTTTTTACGTCGAGTTTCACATTTGTTGGAGCAATGTTTTTGCAATGTCATCTCTGTTACTTTGTTAGTTTTGTGTCGAGCAGGTACGTCTGGCTGTCTGTGTGCTAGTTTGTTGCCTTTTATGTTCTTAGTGGCACTTATACTGCAGAGCCAAAATCATTTTCCTCCGCCAAAACATGCTGAGATTGAGTACAATTTTTAACTGACCAAAATCACAGATGAGCATGTAGAATGTAAGTTTCCATGTACGGAAAATTCGGTTTTTAAAATGTTTACCAAATCTTATTGCAGGTGTCACTGTCTGAGTATCGGAGAAGAATGTCACAGCGAAGCAATGCTGAGTCTACTTCAGTAAGCGTATCTGGTCAGCTTGCTTCCCCGCCACATGCTGCGTCTGTGACATCCACATTGGAACAACGAAATCCAGGTATAATTAACACAGTCTGGGAAAT
>Ga0209780_1002641_pt1 | contig 12862 bp, 9 predicted proteins | sample WorMetexBAHAMAS2_FD_187384 | JGI IMG/M metagenome (GOLD analysis project Ga0209780, IMG submission 187384) | Marine gutless worms symbiont microbial communities from Max Planck institute for Marine Microbiology, Germany - Inanidrilus exumae... | ecosystem: Host-associated > Annelida > Digestive... | reverse complement strand
TCTTGCCAATCAACTGCCACTTCCTACGATTGTACAGCGCAGCTGGTCGCGGCATCGCCGCTGTAAGTAGCGCTATAGAAGAATCCGACCTTTACCTTTTAGATGAGTAAACCGAATGAGTAACTGTAATACGGGCAGTCTGCCTGCAGGCAGTACAAAGCAAAGACATCAGCATCAAATAATGCATCATGGCATCAAATGTGCAATATGCTGTAATGTAATACGATGGAATACAGAACAAACTCAAATCACAAACGAATCATTATCGTGGTCAATGTCAGTATCAAAACAGTTGACAGGTCTCTCTGCATAATCTATTTCGTGCACTTTCTCTGAAATGCAGGCTCTGCGAGTTGCAGAAACAAAGTTTTATCACAAGACTTGCACGATTACCAGTAACAAAATTAATTAGCCCCGTATGGGACTGGTGGTCGACTCCTACTTACTTCCAACTTCAAAGTCACGTGACAAAAACTAAGACAAAAATAAAAAATGAGGCCCTGATAACCTTGCCCCCTAATTGAAAAATCCGTGGTCATTTGCCAGCCCCCATTGTAAATGGGGGAGGAGATAGCCTTCGAAAATGGTCAAATTTCCAACTTTCAAGGGCTCGTGACCTTGACCTTTACCTTGGATTGGGTCATACTGCATACAGTCATGCATCACTCGTCGACGTCTGCCTACACACCGAATTTCATTGAAATAGAAGAAACTTTTTGTGGACAGACGGACGGATAAACACTGGAGACCCACTTTATTAGGTGGACTCGGAGGAGTCGACCTAATGACACATAAAACACTGAAAAGACAAGAAACACAAAACATTTTAAAAAGTCAAAGTGGACAACTGGACACGAACAGTTCACACTGTATCACACAATAAATCAATCGTTGAAACCGGCTCAGAAAATAAACACTGCCCGGTCAACTACAAGTGAATGGGCAGTGTTTAATATGCCACGTAACAAGGTCATTTCAGAGACAAGTGTTTCTAGCCAATCAACTGCATTGGCACAGATGACCAGACTCACAACCAAAGGTAATTCCTACGTATTGACATAAAAACACATAAAAGGTCAGCTGGTGCATGTCTGCACAACACCAAATAAACACGTTTTGATGACTGCTGACTGGATAATAAAAAATACTCACATGGTACACAACACAGCACGAATCAGTTCTGACAATCTAAACATTGTTGCTCGAAGGTTGTCTGTTGTTAAGCATCATACGGAGCAACTGTCCTCGACCAATGCCATTACGAGGTTGAATGGCGTCGCTACAATCCAAGTGATTATAACGCACTGTGTCAACATTGACCAGATCATTCTGACTGCCATCACTGTGACTTGGACTCACCACATCACGTTGGTCGACTGCAGACAAGTGCCTAGAGCACGGTGGCAGTAGCGGCATAGTGATATCCCAGATGTGGGCTGATGATGACGTACTAAACTCGGCAGATGACGGTATAATATCATAGTCATCGTGTTCAGTACTGCGATTTGAGGTAGGCTGATCAACTGCATGATTCTCATCGGCCTCAGCCCATTCAGCATTGGTAGCCGGATCCACAGCACCATTGGAAGAAGTACGACGTGGTCTGTGACGATCTATGAATCTGTCTGAACTAGAGTGATTAAGCGTTCTCATTTGTTCTGCCTCAGCGCACCGACTTTTGGCAGAAGTAACTAGAGCAGCATTACTGGAACAGCTGGTCTGTACTCTATGTTTAGCCGACACAGAAGCAATGTGTGTGCTGCGTCCATCTGATGCAGTCTGCGGTTCAACTACACCATCATCTTTACGCTGATGCTTCTGCTGTGTGCGCAGTGCATTCTCATGCCCAGCAGCAATGAATACAAGGTCATCGGCGCTTCTAACATCAACATTATTCTGCGTCAGAGATCCATCTGATGAATGGCTACATGGGCTTGTCTGCAACGACTGTCCACACTCAATACCATCAGCATGGACATAAACATCTCCATTGATCCCACTCGCTAACTCTAAGCCATCCAAAATCGTTCCAAGATCGTTGTTACCATTAGCATTGCACCGAATGGTCCTGGCTGCATCAGACTGAGATGACTCGTTGACAATATGACGCTGTTCTGCAGCCAAGTCACAGTTACCATTCAGCTGTTGCGGCGCTCCATCAGCGCTGTCCTGGACACGGCTGGTACTGTCACTAAGTCGGCGATTGCCGACCATGATTCTAATCGGCAGTGGATCTGACGACATCGCACTGCTACATAGAGACTCGGTACGTTGACGACTCTCTGCTGCACTGGCCGACAACTGCAGGAACTCCTTCGGCAGCAGGTACTCTTTACTCTAGATACACCCATACACACGCGAACATGGTACAATACAAAATGTCTCCAGACATCTATTAACTGATGGTACCTATACCACCTCTCTCCATTGCTATTTAACCTGGCAATTTTGCAATAGTCATTAAAGGTCTTGCATGGGATTGCACTTGGACATAATACTATGGTCTCAACAATGGACAAGAAACTCAGCTACCACACAGGGTGACATGCTATGTTAGTAAACTCATGCTGTTTCACAAGGTATGGGAGCTAGAAAGGTTTCAAACAGCAAGAGTGACCTTCAAGGTCATTTAAGGGCATTGGCGCCATTCGATAAACCACCTATAATTTTCTATTAGACTCCCATTGTAACCATGTCTCTATCTTGCACCATTTCTGAGATATTATCACTTATTTCCCAAAATGTAAAGAGGTTGAGTGACCCTGAACACATCCTTTTTGGTGGTAATCTATCATTCATTCACTAGTACACCTCTGTATCAATCAGCATGCGACATTTGAAGTACCTAGTTTCACCGATTCCAAAGATATGATTGGTCACGTGACAGTGAACTCGCCCATTAGGGGGTAGTCTGTCATCACAAGGCTAGCATTTGACATATTCTACCTGCATACAAAATTTGGCGACCCTCACTTCAGCTGTTCTGAGCAGATGATTGCGGGCATCGGAATTGAAAATGTGTCATGTGACACTAACCATGCCCCTTTTAGGGTGGTTTGTCATCCATAGGCTATAATTTGAAACATTCTACCCGAGGGCAACATTTGACGATTTGACCGTTCCAGAGATATTGGGGCCCCACAAATTAAAAGTGGGTCATTTGTCAGCAGTACGCTGGGATTTGATATGGACTACCTGTGTACAAAATTTGACCACAATGTCTTCAGCCATTCCAGAGATATTATTAGTGCCCACTAAAATTTAAATGGTTTATGTGACCTGACCACGCTCCTTTCAAGGATGGCTTGTCATCTGTGGACTAGCACTTGCTACGATCAATCTACCTACCAAATTGCAACTCTTCACCCATTACAAAGAAAATTTCGAAAATGGGGTGGTTTGGGCTTGTTAGGGGTCACTCAAGGTCAATGAAAATTGTGCCATTTGATAGAGCGCATATGCGTACCTATTAGCGTTCCATCGTAACTATGTCCTATCTTATACAGTTTTTGAGATATAACAAGATATTGGTCACAAATCGCCTATTTAAACCTACCCCACCTCTATTTAGTGCTACCCAACCATCAGTGTCAAAACACTGAAGGTAACATAAAGCACTAACCCCAACCAGTGTCCAGAACTCAGCCTTTCATCATCTGCCAATGGACACAAGCAAGTTCTCTGCTGCCAGTACTATTTCCGACCGTATTACAATAACCATAAGTAACTATACAGTAATGCCACGGGTTTGCAGATGGTCCGCTATGCATACAGCACATATCAACCTGGAGTTGAGTGAGAGTAGCCGCGTTGGCGTCACGGTGTACACTGAGGAAAACATCAACACCATCAATGAAGTCAGTCAGCATCTTCTCCAGCAGCCGAACCCGCAGCTCCAGCAAGTACATGACCCGAACGACAGCCATGTGATGTATCCACGGAGAAGCCGGACGCTCTGCCCAGACTTTGTCATTGCTCTACAAATGCCACATCAGCTCACCACTTCAAACAAGCCATCGTTCTGTCCAATACCTACCAGCAGCAAGCTATGAAACATCACATATTGAAGGTAATGAAGAACATAGGTCCATACAATAATGCAAACCTGCATCGACCAAGTACAATCTCCATTCAACATCAAAGTCAGCACAAAGGAAAGAAATTTGCTTCACTGTTCAGCAACAACGTCATCAACATCCTTTGTGTATTCCCAAATAATGTCATTTGCATAATTTCATGGAATCTATGCCTGTCAATCAGAACCTGCAGTAGTGTTTTCAGCCTTGCTTGTTGCAGTCATGTTGGTCAAAATTTCAAGGACTCTCAAGGACCTTGACCTCTTATCACAGACATGAAAGAAAACAGTCCAGGACTTTCAAGAATTTTCAAAAAACTGTGGAAACCTTGAAGCTTGATGCCCTTCAACAGTCTTAAAACACTGACGGTACAACACAAAAAGATGACAACACTTAACAGAAAAGACACGAAAAAACCTGTTTTCACATCTGAATTACGTCTCATCACGTGACATCCACTCGAGCTAAGTTATCACATCCTGTAACATCTATGTCCAACTCACAAGTCTATTTTGTTCAAATGCTTTCTGGCAGTATGTCTGCTCGATCGGAATGTTGAGATGTTTCATGATACACATCGTCTGTGAACACAAGTCTGTCGGAAATCGACCATAGTTCAGCACGCGGTAAGCAATAACATCTGCAACCTGTACAGTGGACATCGTAAAAAATAGTGAAAACTACCAAATAAAAAAGACATTAAACGCAATAATGACAGCAAACTAGTTTTCTTTTACAGATTTCTTAAACAAGGACTACCTGGATGTAAGTCGGTATTAGATTCATCACACAAGTCAATCACTACTGTCAGACAGCCATTCGGTTGGTTGGTTGGTTGGTTTGGAGATTAACGTCCCATTTCAGCAAAAAATAGGCTACATCACGGACAAGGTCTTGGGTTGAAAAATAGTTCCGCCTGGTTAAGGATGACCAATGATACAGTAACCTCCCAACCTCATTGCCTTATCGTTTAGTAGTGACGACCCAAAATGGGACAGAATAGGGGAGGCTCATTTAAGTGATTACACTAGCTCCTACAACAGGTGGAAACTAACCAACCACCACAAGACCTATTTATCAGTTCTCTATGATATCTTGTATAACTGCTGTTCTTCAGTTCCTATAACATAACAGTGCCTAGTAACTCTTGTTATGAAGAAAAGATGAGAATAGGAAACTGGCTGGGGTCAGTGCTTTGAGTTAAGGTCAGTGCTTTGTTGTCTTCAGCACTCTCACACTGTCCATTGGGTGACTGGAAGGACAACTTTGCCATGAAATAAATTAGCCCCATATGGGACTGACGACCGACTCTTCACAACTGACGTTTCTGCCAACTTCAAAGTCATGTGACAAAAAAACTAGGCCGAATATCAAAAATCCGGCCCGACAAATTGAGATATTGTGCCCTGGTTTAAGAATCTGTGGTCAGTTGCCAGCTCTCTTTGTAAGTGCGGAGGAGATAGCTTTAAAAAAAGGCCGGATTTCCAACTTCGAAGGGCTCGTGAGACCTTGATCTTAAATCATACTGTACCATCGTGCATCACTCACTGAGCTCTACCTAGATGCCAATTTCACTGAAATCGAAGAAACGTGTTGTGGATGGACGGACGGACGCATTGTGGACGGACGGACATACGCACAGATGGATGGACATTTCAGACCGGCTTTATTAGGTCGACTCTGTCAAAGAGTCGACCTAAAAACCTGGGTCACTTACTTCCAAAGGCTCTCTTCCGGAATGGACGAAGAAAAAACTGAGGGAGAACCAGCTCACCTGGAAACGGGCATTAAACACTAAAAGGTTTTCACCAGACGCACCTCCTTACCATCCAATCTGTGTTTAATGCCCGTTTCCAGGTGAGCTGGTTCCCCCTCAGTTTTAACTCAATTTACACATCACTCAGAGCCAGCTCAAAACACCATGAATTTTACATCCCGAATCTTAACTAATCACCAAATAACAAAATGAAAAATATTCTAAAATGGCAAAAATGTCTTTCACATTGGTGTCCACCACAAAGATTCAGCTGTCAAATTACAGAATTAAAGCACAAAAATACGACTCTGACTTTCTACTCTGTGCAAATGTCACTTTACTAAGACTACATATGACATTTTTTCTAATGCTGACAGCTAACCTGAGTGTCAAAGACATTGACAAGAGACGTCTTGCAGCGATGATGAAGCAAATCTGAGATTGCTCGACAATCATGTATAACCTTCAGACAACAGCAACATGCAGTAAGTCACCGACGTGTGGAATGAATCAAACTGGTTCACTGCTGAGACATCGATGTCCACAGAGTATCACAAACAGCAAACCTTCTGAAGTCTTTTTGACTGCATCACTGTTCTCAGTCCGGCATCGAATGCTTCATCACAGCCGAGTGACAGAATGTCAAACAGAAACGCTCGTTCCGTTGTCGCTATCTGACAACATGCAACATACTCACAATAGACAAGACAATTTGCTAGACAACCGAGATCTCAGACCTGCAGTAAAACAGAATGTATACCCGTCCCCAGTCGTCCATTTCCATGGTAACTATGTCATTATTCTGCACTGTTTCTGAGATTTAGCAAGATATTGGTCAAAAATTACTGATTTACCCTGTATATGGCACCCCTATTGGGGTGACCCCATTCATATTTTACCACTATCTTGGACATCAAAAGATTAAAGTCCCTGGCTATGGTGCAGCATTTTTACATGATCCCACATTTAGCCATTTTGGTATAATATTGGTCTGCAACAGACAAACAGACCAACAGAAAGACACAACGCCAGAGAATATACCACACTAGCCTAGCATCATGAGTTAAGAAGAGTCCATATTACAAAAATGCATGCATTTTTGAGAAAAAGTTACCAGTAGATTTATTTATTTTTTGTTGGTTGTGATGCTCAATATAAAGTCAAATAGGGCTACATTCCTACAGCAATCCCACAATACTTTCTCTATTGCTAAAGGATCTTATCTGTTTCCATTCCTATGGCAACCCTGCAACATTACCTAGAACCACAATCCAGAAGGGATTCCTACCATCGACATCCCTGCACAGAATTCCAACCCAGCTCTTTCACACTGAACACAAATCTACAACAATGCTGCCATGCATGCTGATATCATCGGTAACTTTATGATTATTCCTACTAAGGAAAAATAAACAAGAGATAGATGACCGTCTCAGCACAAATGACTAGTCATGTATACTTCACAAGCTCCCAGCAGACCTCGACAGAGCGACGACAGCAAGTGCCTAGTTTAGTAAAGAGTCAAACCTGAACCCAGCACAGGTGACCATTTCGGCAGAGGTTCACGCCTTCCATTGCCACGCCAACACAACTCTGCTGCAGAATGTGATCCACCTGCAGCAACGTTCATTGCACACAATCCTAGTTCGCTAGTGCCAACTGAACTGAAATTTTGCACAAAACAGCACGTTTACTCTTTCATGACAAATTTTACCTCAATGTACAAAGTCAGCCGTGATCAAGCACGATCACATCAGCACCATTGCTGCAACAGCAACACGACCTGGTTTGCACTCTGAAAAAACTACAAACTACTGTTTACTAAGGCTCCGGACCAAGTCTGGACAGCGAGCCTTTTTGTACAGCCTGGAACAAGCTACCACGTGACATTCATGTTTCACCTTCTCTGGTCGTTTTTCAGTGAAAACTGAAAACATGCTGTTTTAAAAGAAGCTTTTTAGTCTTTTTAGCTATTTTTATCATCTAACAATGTAATGCATGTGACGTAAGTGTATGGGTGTAAGGTATAAGGTGTACAGTATGGATATGGTGCCCCAGAATCTATACTTTTGGCTGTTTGATAAGGAAGTTCAATCACCGTACTTATTTACTTCTGATGTGCATGGAGACACACGACCAACTTAAAGACAACAAATAAAGAAATTAAAAAGACAATCCACCTATATCTCATCACCTTACAGTTAAGACAAGTGCCTATAAGAAACCATCACCAAACTGTCATAAAAATGGAAAGCCTGTTCACTCATATCTTGCTAACTTTGATGTCCTCTTCTGCCTCTGGTATTAGTCACTCAAGATGCAGTAATAACTGAGTCGACTAACAAACATCAGAGGGCCTGACTGTAATGGCAAAGATGTGTTATGATGCAAGGCAGGTGGGGAGGAAATGCTCTAGGAAACGTTTGTTTACACGAATATAAAAGAAGAACAGCACAGATACAGAAACTGCAGGGAAATTGGTAGTAAAGTTCACTATTCTCTCACAATCCACGTTCAGCGATAACACAATAACTGTTACAATAACTGTTCAACATAAAGATTTGCTCAGTGCAACAAAGACTGATGCAACAAAGCCAAAACAGTCACAGTTCATGTAGACAAAATGTGAAAAGCACAATGAAGCAATGTTAACTCACGGCACGGTTGTACAGGTCTGACAACTCAGTAATGACAATGTAATCAATGGGTGGCGCATCAGTCTCCACTACCGGTGACATGCCAGACTCCGTAGCATCATCATCAATCACATCACCACCATCATCTCTTAAAACTCCACCAAATGCCGTATGTCGACTATCAGGCGTTTTGTATGCGAATCCCGACTTCTTTACAGCTCTCGTACCATCACGTTGTGACACTTGCACCAACAGCAAACAGACAATTGCTAATGTAAGGCAGTGGAGAAATAAATTAAGTTAACCTTAATCACAGACAAGAACTCTTCCGTCATGTAATGTAATACTTATACTGCACATCTGAAAGAATAATACTGATGGCAACAGTAACAATTTCGTGGGTTTTGCTCACTACTCAGTCGACAATCCAACTGATCATAAGTGGAAATTAGACTAAACCATATTAGTAGATTAGACGGATGTAAATAATAGGATGGCCATGAGCTTGCTTTTGCCTGTGCATGGTAGAAGTGCCCCGGTCACTGCAAACAGGGCTTGTGGGAATGAGGTAAACTCATGTTGCCCAATGGCTTCCTTCAGGTTTATCTCAGGCAACAATGAGCAGGCGGGCAAACAGCATCCTGTCATCTTTCAGTTCTACTACCTGGTCAGCGAGCTTGTGTTTTACTGAATTCCTTGCACTTTTACACATCTTCAGTTGAACCTTCTTCATCCTCGCCCAAACACTGACCTCCTGTTTGCTGATGAACTTTCAACAAATGTGATGTACTTCTGCTTGCCAATCTAATGTTCTCTGCACACGTCGTTCTGCACTTGAGGTGGCATGATGACTTTGGTGATGATATTTATCAGGTCATCCCCCTTGTACATTACAGAGTTCATCAACGACTTGATCACATTCTTCAGTCAAAGGATGTTCTTCTGCCTGGTCCACACGTCAGTTGACAACTCGTGATCTTGTTTCTGTGTAGCTGTTGGTGACCCAGCCATCTGGTGTGCTTCTTCAGCAAGCCTACCGAGCTCTGGTGCTGTCAGGAAAAACCTCTCCCGGGCACTGGCATTATGGGTAATGCTCGCCAGACCTCCTGTGACCTTCATGATGCGATTGATCTGCTCAAAGGCGTGATCTGCCCCAGTTGTTGTTCACAGCAAAGTTCCCAACCATGAATTCTTGATATATGTCTGGACTGGTGGTCTTCAGTGCATTCATCTCTGCAAGGTAGAGCAGTACAAGCCTTGCATACTTCTGCTTGTCGTAGGCAAAGAAATATTTGCACGGCTCATTGGGAGAAGCTAGGTGAAGCTCCCACAGACCATCACGGGTGTATATATCAGAATAACCATCCTCATTTACCATCTCACAAACTTGAAGAGTGGACATCTGCCTCTGGCATCCTTCATCTCATCAAACTGTGCCATGACATCTAAAACCTTCTTGGACTCGAGGGTGGCTAGTATGTTTTGCTGCCCCATTATTATCTCCAGTCAGATGTGTTGAGCACAGCTCCTGTCAATCTGTTCTGCCAAACTGACACATGGGCCTCTCAAGTGGGAATGGTCTCTGAAGAATTCTTCTACGTAGATCGTGGAGGACTTGAACTGTGGTGATGTGTGCTTCCAAAGCTCTCTTCATGTGCTCTGCTTCAAGGATCTGTCTCGTCTTAGTGGGTCTATAGATGTCTGCCACATTCCAGGCTTCTTCCAGGTCACTGTCTTGATGGTTGCTAAAAATTAACATGCAATGCCAATGGGAACCCAAATCCGATACATAGGACACTCCACTATAAAGGACAAAACTACAGAGCTCACACAAACGTTCACTTTGAAAGCAGTAGGGTTGATGATCACAAAATATATCACAAACTGGTTTGAGCATGTGGAACATAAGAACAGCTTAAGACACTGACAAGTGAGCAGGACTAGGCAACAGTCAGTAGTTTCTAGACATCTGAGAAACATGTGATTAATCAGGGTGCAGAATTACATAAAAGTTTTACATTAGCCAAAAAATGAAGAGGAACAGACAAAATGGGGAATGGCTAACTGGATAACCAAGAAAACCTGAAATATGTTGTTGTAATGGTTATATGCATTTGTGAGTGCACTTGCACACCCATGCAACACTCACTTCTCAACAGCTTAAACCTAAACAGTGATATCTTTTAACAAAACAGCAATGCTAAAATGTATCCTATATCCCTAAATGAAATGCAATAATTTACTGTGTATTAGAATAATTCTGACAAGATAAACACAGCTAGATGACCAATTTACCAGTATTTGTAGCAGCAGGTTCATTAATATTTAGTGTCTTCAAACCATTGGCACATGCTGATGTCTTCTGGGAACTGCCTTCTTTCACAACTCCAACTATCATACAGAACATAAGCTCTCTGAGTGCTCATCTCATGGCTATAGTTCTGAATCAGAACTCAACTCAGACTGGCTCTAACTCTACGTAAAATGTAATTTTTATCCACCCCACCTGCACGTGGTGCCTCAATTAGGCATGAACCCACTGAAATTTCATCAAGATCTTTGGTATCAGAAAACTTAAAGAATCCCTAGACTACTGTGTGGCGCTGCTTGCGTAATGATGTTAGCCATTTTGATACAACATGGGCTTGTGATGGACAGAGAGACAGATGGACAGACATGAGCATAGCATATACTGCACTGGCCACAGTGTCACATAGTAAATGATAACAGTCTTGAGTAGTGGTGCAATGCTACTCTATCAACATATGTGCCAAAACAGATCAACACTGCAGATCCAAAAACATTCCACACACCACAACAGCCTACTGAATATCACTGAGTATCACTTCATACCAGATTTACAGCATATATCAATACATATGATGGACTATATAAACATTCACTGTACATAAACTGACATAACATGATGTGACATTAATGTATAACATCTATGTGTAAAAGGTAGACGTGTTTTTGTACTTGTACTTTTGCAAAACTGCATTTTGGAAGTTAAAACTGCAACAGGTTTTGATTGCACTTGAACACCTTATTAAGATGGCAAAAATACAGCTAAAACATCCTTCAGTGATTTGTGTAATATATCTAGTGCTGTGACGGTTTTGAAATCGAAACCGAAACGGCGGTTTTAACCCAAAACCGAAACCTCCAAATTTTGAAGGCTAACTAACGTTTCTATTTCCGATACTCCACGGACTAAAATTCGGTTGTGTTAACGCAGATCTACCGCGCCAATTAAAAGGCGCAACGGCGTTCAGTGCGTTGTGCCCGGCGGGTCTGCTGATTAACGCAAATTGGCCTTAATTACCCGCCTGCTGTGCCGTGTTGAGCTTTGTTGAATGGACGTAGTTTTGTGCGCTGCGTAGGCAAGTTAAAGGCTGATTATACATTTTATTAAAAGAAACTGAACGTGCATGCTATGAATCAATAATTAAAATCGTTTGACTCGACGCTTGTAATATATTTAAGATAAGAAATTGCTAGTCCTATAGTAAAAACATGTAAACACAAGTTGTCGGCGACGCCAAGTTCTACACGGACGGCACGCCACCCAGGACAAGAGTGACGGCGTCGCGCTGTTCCAAGAGCCGCTCGAGCATTATCACCTGCTTCCACACGCGGAACAGTGTCAGCAACTTAGCAGGTAACTAAGGTAAGAACTAGAGGTGGGACGGGTACCCGGCGACTACCCGGTTCTTTTCTTTATTATTTGAAAATATGGCCGGATCCAGGGCAATTTGTCACGATTTTTGCAACTCTCAACTATACATAACGCAGTGAAACGCACAGCGGGCATTTGTCTTGCGACCGTCTTTGATGCACGACATTGTGGCGTCACGCGTGACAGATAATTGCCCACTTGTTGCTTCGCGGGGAAGGGGAGATGGCAACCTACTGCGGGGTGGTTTAATCAGTCATCTGACACGGCGTATAGCGATGTACGTAGTGACAGATGAAGCGATTAGTTGCGCAACGCGATACGTTGCTTCGCATGCAGTGTCTACTGCCATTGTAGGCCTACTTAACAAGAAACTAATCGAGAGATGAGATGGTGAACATGAACTTGGAAAACGATCCTTTGGCAAAAAGGACCTCCCAGAATTTGTCGGGCCCCCACAACTGTATATCGATTCTCAACCGTGTAAAGTATTTTATTTTCAAGCACATGGGCGTACCTGGGTGATCGCTTCAGCATGCATTTTCTTCCTCTGTTCGTCTTGTGACATCTGCTGGATTGCTTTCACGCTTGAGATGAGCCGCCACGTTGCTCGTTTTCCCCTGCATCTTTTTGTACGTTTTCTTGCACAGCCAGCATGTGGCACTCATACCGTCTGACGACTGATCGAAGTACGTCCATACGAGACTACGTGTCTTGT
>Ga0209780_1002640_pt1 | contig 12863 bp, 6 predicted proteins | sample WorMetexBAHAMAS2_FD_187384 | JGI IMG/M metagenome (GOLD analysis project Ga0209780, IMG submission 187384) | Marine gutless worms symbiont microbial communities from Max Planck institute for Marine Microbiology, Germany - Inanidrilus exumae... | ecosystem: Host-associated > Annelida > Digestive... | reverse complement strand
AAGATGTTGGCCGTCCACTATGTTGGACTTTTAGAGTTAGAAAATTTTAACTGCCCATACTCTTCAGATGGCCATAAGCGTCATCGTGCCAAAGTTCATGCAGATCGGTCATGCCGTTGCAGAGATACAGCCGTTTTTCGATTGTTCAAGATGGCGGCTGTCCGCCATCTTGGATTTTAAAAAAATGATATCGATACCGAGGCTAGAATGAAGATTAGCGGTACTCATTGGAAATGCATAGAACACTTTCGTGCAATTCATTTCATTTCATTCCGCTAATTACACAATCAAATATGGGGGTGGGTCTGGGGAGGGGGCTTTGCCCCTCCCCAGCAAAGGAAACATTACATTTGCGAAATAAATGTCTAAAAAACGTAATTAATGCACTATAATGTTTTTGAATAGGTACCTCATTTAATCTTCAAAACACGTCCATTCACTCACTGTTTATTTGTCATCAATTAAAGGTACCAATGACGTTAAAATTCAATGCATTTCGAATGAGTACCGCTAAACTTCATGTGTCCCCGATACCGACTTTTAAAATTACCGACAAATATACCGATTACCGATACCGACTCAAAATGCCGATACCGACCATGCATCGAGATTATGTTAAACGTCGTTGATACTGACCCACGACTAGAAACTTAGAAAGTGCCGTTAAACTCCAACCAATCAACTATCTTGAAGTAGGGGATTGTCCAGACTGTCAGAAATTTTTATTTGGCTGCAGCGAAGTCGAAGTCAGAGTTTAGGCTACTCACTGACTTCGGTAACCTCGGCGCTTGCAGTCTGGACAGCATCACAGCACCCAAATAAGTTGGCAAATAACCAACCCGAAGTCATTTGTAGGCTAGGTCGAGTTTGTAGGCCATCGTCGGTTTTCCCCGTGGCTTTCCCCACCTTTTCACGATTTTCCCACTGTTGTTTTCTTTTTCTTCAAAAGTGGGCGTGGCTTCGTGGACGAGGAAGAAGAAAGTGTTTTTGTTGATTTAGTTGCCATTGAACTTCGGAAAATTTACGCATTTCGTGTTTGTAGGCATTGTTCAGTCGCCGCTGACTAGTTTGATCGGTTATTCATTCATTCGTTCCTTCATTCACTGCGAAACGTAGCATTATGTGATTAAAGCCGATTTCGCATTCGGGTCATCAATTGTTGTCGAGCGTCTGGTGCCATTTTGCACGGCTTTACTCGGTATGTCTGCCTACCCATATAAGACTACGATCACGCTATATCATACTTCGTGGCTTTCAGCTACATCATCTGCCGATCTTGTCATAACCTTCTAGCACCAATATAACGTTTTATAACAACACCTGAGATGGGTTTTGCTGAATATACCACTACAAGGGTGTACGGGGCCTGCAAATGTCCGAGCCCTCCTATCGTCAGTGACCCGCCCACCACGGCAACGAGGCACCTGGTTATAGGGATGTTAACGAGTCTCGCGAGACTCGAGACTATTTTTTCTCGATCCCGGGAAGTGAATTTCTCGAATTTGGAGAATCGTGACCAGTAACGCCTGTCGCTCCATGCTTGGTTGTCATCGATGGCATCCCATAATGACTGTAAAATCACTGTCATGATAGGAAATTGGGCAGGCCATGAGAATGTGGCTGCTGCAGTCTTCCTGCACTTACCCGCTATCTTGACCGACGGCCTACATTTAGTAGAAGTCAGCGGCTTGCACAGCCCGGGATAACGTTTACTCATCGTCAGTCGCCGGTTGAATTTTATCTCAACTGGACCTCACTATCAAATGAAAAGAATGAAAGCATTCCCGGACAGTATATGCCAAATAACGTATACAAAGTTGTGTGTGCTAGAGGCATGCACATTTTCCCCCGCCACTGCCCCATGTCCAGTGTTGGTATAACAACACTGTAAATTCTGTGAGTGATGAGTTGGCTAACTGTGAAGCACGCAAGCCACACATTTCATTATGCAATTTATCGGACGCAGTGGACAGCACACAGGTGGATGTAAATGTAGACCATGGACCACAGTACGTGCAGAGTTCGGGCTGCAGAAACATCTACCCTCACCACTTGTATTTATAGGTCGTCTGTCATCTGACCCAGTTCTTCTACCCAAAGGAAGAATTATATGTAGGCATGTTTTTGAACAACTAGATGCCTGTTATACAGTGGTGGATGTTGTAGATGCAAAGGTTTGAAACACCTAGGAAAATTAAATTATTATATTAAATAGCACATAGAGACAAAATACATAAATATAACACAACTTGATACAATGAACAAATTATACCTGGCATCTGTTATTTTAAAAATATTACTTTAATATGACAATGTTATATTGAAACTGTTCTTGAAGATTCCGACTCGTAGTAGGAGGATAACATAAATACAGATGATGTCGTTATATGATAAATGACATTTTCAGATACAGTTCACTCCAAATGATGTAACAGTAGCTTGCTCACACCTCAAAACAAGCAAACGTTCTTGCACTGTGTCCAGACAGTGTAAAAAAATGGAAGAATTCTTCGAATTTGATATCGATGTCAATTAGTCAGCTTCCAGGTAATACATTGTGATGAAGTTTACGAGATATAGGTCTAGAGATACTGTTATCTCATTCACAATTAACTGAGCTCTCAAGTAGCTCGGATCTTCCAGAAATTACAAGAAATTTATGTCAGAATTTACAACTGCTTTTAATAAATTGCTTGACTTCCAAACTCATCCTAATTGGTTGATGATTCATTTGACGTTACATCCATCCATGACGTTCACTCCACAGAGAGGCGAGACTCTGGAAAATACAATATTGTAATTTACTAGCGGTACACCCTCCCGCCTACGGTACTCGGTTACTCCTCGCGCCTGCTGTGCCCTTGCACCTGTAGTGCTTGATTCTCGTGCATGTGGTTCTCAGTCTGTTGCACCTTGCCGCACGCTATTTCCAAATGGCCCGATGGAGCTCGCCACCCGTTTGCAGTGGCGTATATAGACGGCGCGTGGAGCGCGAGCCTGCAGGCACTTGCGGTGCTTGCTAACCGGCCTATAACCATCCGGAGGGTATAAGGATGTCACACGCCAAATTTGGCACAGATCTACTCAAAACTGGCCATGCATAAGGAACAGAGAAACACACACACGTGCAACAACAAGTGCATCAAATGCCCCACTCCATGGTTGGCCGAACAGATGCGCCTCTAGGGAGCAAGCTTGAGTGCACATAGCGAGTCCCGGCCATGGCTCGTATACATTAACGTAATTATTTACACACGGAAAATACCGGGCACCTGCAGTGTCGTCGATATGCCAGTGCATTAACTAGTGTTGCCTGCAGTTTTGCTCGACTGTAAAAATCAGTTTTTACTGTCTGACGCTATGCTAGCGCGATATATATGCTGTCATCGTGTATCCGTCCATTGGACGGTCTGCAACAAGTCGGAGTTCTACTAAGACGGCTGAACCTAAGATCATGCAAACAATGCCGAACGATAGCCCAGGGACTCTTAGTTTGCCGGTGCCAAATATCTTGGTGAAATTCCAACGGATAACCCCCAACGGGGGCCCAAAATACAGGTGGGGTAGGTTCAGGTCGGCGATTTTCCACCAATATCTTGCTATATATATCTCAAACGATGCAAGATAGGGACGTACGTGTAGTTACTGTGGAAGGCTAATAGGAACACGTATATGTGCTGTATCAAATGGCACTAATTTTAGTGACCTTGAAATTGAATGACCCCTAACTACCCAAAACCACCCCATTTTCCAATTTTTTTATCCCTTTTATATCTTTGTAGTGGGTGGAGATAGAGACTTCAAATTCGGTATGCAGGTTGATAGTAGCAAGTCCTAGCCCGCTGATGACAAATCATGCTTGATTGGGGCGTGATCAGGTCACGTGAACCATTTAAATTAAATTTTGGTGGGCATCAACCATATCCCTGGAACGGCTGACGCTAGAGTGATCAAATTTTGTGCACCAGTAGGCTATATCAAGTCCCAGCATATGGAGGACGAATTACCGTTAAAAGGGCCATGGTCGGAGTCACGTGACCCATTTTAAATTTTTGGGCCTCCAGTTATATCTCTGGAACGGTTAATGCTAGAGTGGTCAAATTTTGTACACAGGTGGACTATGTCATATCGTAGCCTAAGGATGACAGACCACCCCTAAAGGGGTGTGGTCAGGGTCACATGAGTTGACCCATTTTTCAATTTTGATGCCCGCAATCATATCTCCGGAACAACTGAAGTGACAGTCGCCAAATATTGTATGAGCGTTTGGATTTCACTGATGATTACTGCCTAATGGGCGTGGTCACAGTCACGTGACCAGTTTTTTAAATTTTGGCCCCAATCATATCTGCAATCGGTGAAGCTATGCACTTCAAATTTCGTGTACTGATTGATACATAGGAGTACTAGTGCACACATGTTATATTAGCCCCAAAAGGGATGTGTGACGTGTCACGTGATTTTAAATTTTGGGAAACATCGTTAACAGTGCAAGATGAAGACATAGTTGCAACGGAACACTAATAAAAAATTGTATGTGGCCTATCGAATGGCACCATTGCCAGTGCCCTTGAATGACCTCGAAGAATAGATCGCTTTTGCTGTTTGAAACCTTTCTAACTCCCATACCTCGTGACATATAGCATGAATTTACTAACATAGCACGTCGCGCGGTCCCTCTGCAGTAGCAGAACTTCTTGTATGTTGTTGTGAACTTGTGACTTCACTGAGTTGCTTTCCTCTGGAATCCGAATTGTTGTCAGTGCTTGCTTACTGTATAATGCACAGACACGGTAGGGGTTACAGTATGTCACATGCATTATATAGCGAAGGGGTGAATGGTTTTTCTGACTGTCTTTTGTTTAAAATTCGTGTTTATATTTAAACCGTTCACAAGACGACTGTCGGTATGTGCATATTTGTTATCTCATAAGTATGGTCTTAAATTGTCAGACCTGCAGAGTTCTGCTGATGTGATTGTGTTTGTGGTTTTGCAGTTAGGTAAATCGACGTTCACGATGGCTCAGTGGCAGACGCTGACAAAGTTGTGTCAACATGACAGCCGAGTGCAGGAGCGAGTCATTGAACTCTATCGACGCACACACTTCCCATACAAGTTCCGTTCGCGTTTTGCCACGTGGATTGAGCAGCAGGATTGGTGAGTAGAGGTAGTTTTCTGAAACCTATTGCTTAGATTGATAACGAGTAGAGTAAAGTAAACGTCGATTTATATAGCGCATCGTCGTAAACCACCTCTAATGTGCTCAGGAATGGCACGTGTTGGAGGGATCACACAGTTTTACCTGCCACCCGTACGTTTATCCACAAATGGAATGAACTATCCTCACTTTTAGTTTGTAAGCATTCACTAGATTGCGCCACCCGAGCGAGGTAGCGCACATTTGATTACAGCTCACTACTCATTTATCGACCTTAAAAGGATGAAAGGCTGAGTTGGCCTAGTTGGCTGACCTGACCTGACGGTTTACCCATATAAGTGGTCACCCATCGGCTGCAGGTCGAGCGTAGGACAGGTAGATAGAGTAGAAGGTGGGGAAGTGGGGAAGTGAAGCCAGGGGAGGGGGATTGCCCCGGGCCCACATGGGGCCCGAGGCTGTATTAAGACAACATGTCAGTCAATGCAGCATTTTATGTACAGACAAACTTTACATCACTCATATGCATAAAATAAACATAGCGACAGTTAACAGTTTATACACATATACATAGCTCTCCGCCCCTGACCTTTTGTCTGTTATGTAGACATATTTGTGCCGAAAAGGGATGTTAAACTCCAACTAACTAACTAATACATCGTAGGCATACAGGTTGGTGGGAGGTGGTGGGATGCTACGGTTAAATGCACACTTCACTTAAATGCTTCTTTCTCTTGTGGCTGAAGAGCGTGCATATAAGCAGATACGACTATATTGATAAGTATCATTGTAAACAAGAATTATGAAGAGCAAGATGACTGCCAAGACTACTACAGCAGACTTCTATGCATTGATCAAAACTGTTCTGTGGTGATGGTTACTGGCTGTAATGCACTGATCACATACACGTAACAGAAGCCGAGATATTTGAATAATTGATTTATTGTTTTATTGATTAGTTACTTTTCTTTTGAAGTGTAATCTTTGGTTACAATTGCCGGTTGTGAAGGTCTGACTTGGACATACGCTGTGAAGCTGGATGCAAGAAAGCCGAGTTGCTGTTTAAAGAACTGATGATGAAGATTACTGCAGTCCAAGACTCATTCCGTGATCAGTCGTCCTACGAGCTAGAACAGACTTTAGACTTCTCCGCAGCATGTCATCAGTTCAAGGTAATCAGGCACTATCACTCTGACCTATAAATCCCATATACAAGTTCCTATTCGTTTTCAATTAACCCTGTATGGGCTTCGGGGCGGTAATTTGCTATGATTTATGTGTTGATTTTGGCACTGTATAAATTGTTTGTTTGTGTTGACTTAACTTTCATTTTGACTTTTCCTTCGTTACGTTTTTCTTTCCTTGTGTTTTCTTTCTTACGTATTTACTTCTTTACTGGTTTACTTCCTGTTTTTCAGTACTAAGCCACTCCCTCCCCCCAAAAAGACGAACAAATAGCCAAGTAAACAATTTGATGCGTGAAATCGCGCATGCGCAGAAACGAAACCCCTTATCTGATCTGGATGAAATTTTGCGTGATGGTAGACATCCACGACGTAATCACGTAGGTAAATTTTGGTGACGATCGGTTAAGGGGTTTAGGGGTAGTGGGGGGTCAAATTTTGGCATTTCCCGTTGACTCTGATCGTTGTCCTTACAACACTCTCGCACTGCCGTGCGAGTGTGTGATGTTCTATTACTGCTGTAGAATGAATGATTATATCACATAGATGCTGAAATATATTTGAGAGTAATCTGCCTCTGCTGCACACGATATTGCATGACTGTTGCTTGTTACTGCGGTGTTGACAGCAACGGTTTGAAGGCAATTATGCAGCTTTTGTCACCGTTATTAACAACTGTATCTATGAAGAAAGACAGCTTATTGAATCCTGTGCCTCACAGGTTTGGTATATCGCATTGGTAGTAGTAGTTGTAATGGTAGTAGTAGTATGTATGTATGTATGAGAGCATTTGTAACGTGCCGCTCTTACAGCCTAAGCAGTCACGAGTGCACGCCCGTAGGCAAAACCGAAAAGATGCATCTTTAGCCTGCTACAGAAAAGTGTCAATGTCAATGTTGGATCACGAAGTGACGGTGGCAAAGAGTTCCACAGTTTTGGGGCACAAGCAGCAAAGCTGGTAGTGCAGCAGGCTAGCACTTGCAGATCGCCACGAGCGGCAGAGCGTAGGTGGCGACGACTTGTACTAGCTGTAACGGGTACGCACAGCTCCTGGAGGTACTGCGGAGCGGTTTGATGGCGACACTTGAAGATGATCACGCAGAGCTTGAAAACTATCCTCTCTCAAACTGGCAGCCAGTGAAGATCATCTCGAAGTGTCGTTGTTATGCACTCAAACTTCTGCTTCCGCACTATGAGTCATGCGGCTGAGTGCAAAACTGACTGGAGGGTCTTTGTGGCAGTGGTGTTCATCTGATATAACACACTGTTGCAGTAGTCGGCGCTAGTAGTACAGTTATTGTGTAAATGAAAAATAATAATAAACACATTTTGTTGGTTATATTGTTGGGGAATATTTGTTTGATTCGGTACCATATTTATTAAGGAAATCATTGAAGGTGTGTTAGTTATAGTCAACCATAGTCTGGCTGGTTAACTGATACATCGTGCAACCAAGCGGTCGATAAAAGGCGACCAGCCGAACTCTGGTTTTCCAAACCAAAACAAACAACATTGCTGATGTTAACATCTGGGAATGTCAAACGTAACCATGGTAATTAACGTTCAGCCAACACCAGACTGTGGTTTGCAGATCCTGGTTGAGGTTGAATGACCCATTTGCATAATAATCACCTGGGCGTGGCTAGCCTTGGCAACGTCTAACCCTAACCGTAATACTAACCACAAACCCTAATTTTATCCAGTTGTCTACACAAATTGCTCTTATCGTGAGCTGCAACTGGAAGTGAATGTTTAGCTAATGATGCAAAATTTTAAAGATGTAAGGCATTCTGTATGCTGATATGCTGATTGGACAGTGCCTTGTCAGTGCTTCTGATTCACTCTACTGAATGCGCTAGCCCAGGAGAGGAAGGGAATTGGCTGGTGAATGTGAGTGTATGCATAACGTGTAGGGTGAAGGAGGGTTAAGTAGGAGTGAACAGCATGTCGGGTATTTCTGTAACGCGCCCTCTAGGCGTGGTTTGCTGTCTGGCTAATCCTTATGCAGTACCAGCCAGTGGACTTGTTACGTATATCTGCTTCGGCTCACGTCAGCACGGCTGACACCTTGACGCTGCTAATCAAGGCATCAGCAGTGGTCACGGTTTATAAGAGAACACCATCGAACCCTCTTTTCCTGCCCTGGATCATCTCCCTCTTCATCCTTTGTGTAGGAATTATTTGAAATAATTCTTTGGTAGGCGGAGTTTCTGCGCTTTGAACCCCGACCACTGAGCGTGTTACATTTTACTGCACATGGCGCCCGACCCGAATGCTTTGACCACTGGTCCACATGGGCAGGTCTATCGAAGTGTCAGTGCATTAATTTCTGTATCACGTGACTGCACAAGCCTTTGCAGCGTGGCGCTGGCTGCCGCTGAGGCGGCTGCTCATAGTACTGATAGACTTTTTTATTCACTCTCATTTCAAACTGCTGTTCATGCAGTCAAAGTCCAAATATTCGTATTCGTTCAACTTTTGGCAGTATTAATCGTCGGAATACAAATACATTATTCCGCTACTGTTCAGTCCGAGTAGAATACGAATAGAATATTCGGTACAATACAGTAATTCTGTTCGGTGACCATAGCACGTCTTAACGTCTGCTCAGTCTCATATTTGAACTGATGGTAGTTAGATAGCTACAGGTATTAGCGGTCTTAATGATTGATGCTGTGTTATGCAGAGTTCAGAACTGCGACGAAAGAATGAGCGATTGAACGTGGTACCACAGCAGAGTACGGTTGATGCTATTAATCAGTCTCTGGCATCACTTCAACAAGATATTCACGTACGAATCACACATCTGACTCATAACCACACTGTCTGTTTATCTGTTAGTATGCTCAGTCCAGTTAGTTATATGTTTCGTATGGTTGCCCCAGCCCAGCAGCGTCATGTAGCAGCCGTGATATTAAAATCCGGCTGGTTTGTGTTTTGTACAAACTTTCTTGTAAATCAGTTGAGTGGTTGAAGAATTTAATCGGGATTGTATTTGTATCAGAAGCAGATGCAGCTGACAGTTCAGTTGCCTCAGCTTATAGCAGTCAGATGATTCAAGTCCGCTATTCCGAATGTCCACTATTCTGGCGGTCCAGTCCCTAACTCTACCCTAAACCCTAACTCTACTGACCCTAACCCTTTGGGAACGTCGAAATAGCAGCCCAGTTCCCAGTTAGACGTGCAAATAATGATGGATACACACATAAGTGGTCACCAGTGGTCTAGCTGGTTGCTTCACCCATTTGCTGAGTATTGTAATGAGTACATATATGTGTGTCTGTCTGTCCATGAGGCTATCTCCCAAACCACACGCACGATCTTTACAAAACTTTTTGTGTGTTGCCTATGGCCATGACTCGATTCTTCTCCGGCAGGGTGACGAAATCCCAATAGAAAGGGGTAATTTTGGGGGTTTTCTTCCCCTTTGACAATGTATTGCACAGCATAGCATTCGGCTGAACCGATTGAGTTGCTGTTTTGGATGATGACTTGGGTGGACCCTAGGTACCATTTGTTAGAATGGGGACCCGATCCCCCAAGGTGAAGGGGCAATAGTTGGGGGAAATGTAGAGGCCCATTGTACAGTAATAAGACACTCTATGGTAGGCTGTGCAAAACGGCTGAACTGATCCAGATGCCGTTTTGGGTGAAAAACTCTGGTGGGCCCAAGGAACCATGTATTGGATGGGGTGCAGATCCTCAATGGAATGGGCAATCTTTGGGGGTTGTCCGGGCCATTCAAAAGCATTGGCACTCTTTGCTGCAGCGTTCGCTGCAAAAGGGATCATTCAATCGCCAATAATATCATGCAGCAGAAGGGATCATTCATTGTGCCAGGCAAGCGCAAGTAGTATTCTGAAAATTTTTGGGCGCAGACGAGGCGGCCTGTCGACCGCGAAGGGGTGGTGGGATTGCACGGCGTGGGCGAAGTCTGATATCCACAATTGCCTTGTTTCCACTTGGTTTTCCTCCACCGCTTGTTCTGAAAGACAATTGTTAGGTAAGTGGTGCGAGTTTTTTACTACCCTGATGCCCTTCTGTCACCCAATCAACAAAGTCAAAACACCGAAGGAAAGCACGAAAAATCACCCGCCTTTCCTAGTGCACCAGATGACGCCTGAGGGATGGCTGTACAGTCCCATTATCAATCATTATACCAGTAATAATGTGCACGTGGCACGGTGGCGGAACGGGTAGAGCGTTGGACTTGCAATTAACAAACAGGTCGTGTGTTCAAGTTCTACTCGGGCAAAAGCTGTGTTTAACAACCTTGGACAAGTTGTTCACACCTATGTGCCTTTGTCACCAAGCAGTATCACTTGGTACCGGCCAAGGGGCGATGATGTTCTGCGGCTGGGAAGGTAACCGCAGGCTTGGCGGAAAGTAATGGCAACCTATCGCCGGGTGGATGACTTATAGTCACCTGTGGGCTGACTGTCTGTACACTGGGATCAGCTCTGGGCCAACACTCGGTAACGAGTGTGGGAAGCCTTTATCTTTACCTAGTAATGTTGACAAGTAAGACATGATGACAGTAGGCCTATGTAATTGTGTAAATGTGATTGCGTGTAGTTGGCGGACAATAAGAGAGAAGAGGTTGCGTCAAAACAGCATGATTTCATATTGAAGTTCAACGAGTTGTCTGGTCTGTGGTTTAGTACTGTGAATGTGATAACGTTATTAACCCGCCGTAATGCATACCGTTTATTGAACGACTGTTACTGTTATCACATTAGTCTGCAGTCAATTCTCAGTCCTTTCATTCACTCCGGTTGTTATTAGTGGTCTAGCAATGGGAAGTGTGTTACAGTTGCGATCCCAAATGAATGTAACAGTAGTAAAATAAAGTGTACGTTAGTTTGTATAGTGCATCGTCGTAACTACCTCTAATGCGCTCAGACATGGATCACACAGTTTTACCCGCAAATTACACCATGCCTGCCTTTACTCCCAACCGCAGATCATCACCGCCCTTTGGATGGTACTCATTTTACCGTCCACGGAGGGTAGAAGGCTGAGTTGAGCTGGGTGGTTGGTAGCATACCGAAATAAAGTGCCGCTTCCGGGAGTCAAACCCGGACATGGTCGCCCATCCCAGTACTAACTGGGCTCAGCGTAGGTTAACCTCGTTGATTTAGACCAACGACGCTACCACTACGCTGTTATACACACCTCAAGCATACACTATCGCTGTTTATTCAGTTAGGTCCCTGGTGATATTACATTACTGATGACTGAGTGGATGTGTTTTAACAACTACCAGATTGTAATTGCAGCATCTGCTTGCTTCGTCATAAGACAATCAGTATTTTGTAGCTTGTTACTTTGCCTCCAGGTGGCGCAATGGGTAGAGCGTTGGGTCGTGGGTTCAAATCCTACTCGGGGCAAATGCTGCATAACAACCTCGGGCAAGTTGTTCACACCTATGTGCCTCTGTCACCAAGCAGTATAACTTGGTACCAGCCAGTGGGCGGTGATGCTCTGCGGCTGGGAAGGTAACTGCAGGCCTGACGGAAAGTAATGCTGGGTGGATGACTTATAGTCACCTGCGGCTGACTGCCTGTACACTGGGATCAGCTTTGGGCCCAATGCTTGGTAACGAGTATGCGAAGCCTTTACCTTTACCTTTTACTTTATCTCTGGTGGTGGTGCGAAGTATTGCGATCAACATGTCTGGCTGTCTGTATCTCTGCTTACATATCACAAAAATTACGTCCAAATTTCACAAAATTTTCTGTACATATTACCTGTAGTCGTGCCTCATTCGTCCTCTGATGGCAATATACTATATACTTCCGTTCTTGTTGATGATGTCCATGTTTGCACATAATGAAACAAGTGGGCCAGAATCAATTATGATGCATATGTTCTGCTAGGTGGCGGCACTATTGGCGAAGTCTGCTCTGCTGTCCCTGACTGCATCTTGTTGTACTTGTGCTTATTGTCTGTCATGTGAGTTAATGTTGACAATAAACAGAAGCATTGATGTTTTTATCCTGGAAGTCGATGCCCCGTGTAGCCCCGGGGCAACCCAACCTTATCTCTTCACTTCCCCACTTCCTCACCTTATACTCTATCTTTTAGTATCTTTTACTTTTCCCTTTCTTCCTTTGTTACTCCATTTATTTTCTGTTTTTTCCATCCTTTCCCATTCTACCAGAATAGTCTCACTCTGTTTCCAGGCCGCATGTCGTAGGAGGCAATTAAATCTGGCTCCAGTTTTTGTGTGTGTTGATTTTGTGTTATATGTATTTTTTAGTTAAGGATGCATGCTTGTTTTTGTCGTATTTGATTTAGTTTTGTCTTGCGGTGTGATAGTTGTCTCCCCCTGTTGTAGGCGCTAGCGTAATAACTTAAACAAGGTGTCGCCCTAATGGGACGTAAGTTGGTTGCTTGGCTCAGTGGTACAACGTCGGTCTTTGGCCGGCGTACTTTCTCTGTTCTGCGCTCGACCTGTAGCTGACGGGTGACCACTTATGTGGGTAAACCGTCCGCTATGGGTCAACCAACCAGGCCAACT
>Ga0209780_1002639_pt1 | contig 12863 bp, 9 predicted proteins | sample WorMetexBAHAMAS2_FD_187384 | JGI IMG/M metagenome (GOLD analysis project Ga0209780, IMG submission 187384) | Marine gutless worms symbiont microbial communities from Max Planck institute for Marine Microbiology, Germany - Inanidrilus exumae... | ecosystem: Host-associated > Annelida > Digestive... | reverse complement strand
AAATTATAAATCACACCAGTTAACACAAGAAAAAGCTAAAACTGCATGAACGAAAACTTGCCAGTGGAAAATATATTAGTAACGCCGATTATAGCTGTTAGTCGCCCTAGTAGCCAACAGTGAATCGACCTAGCTAAACTGCGAATCGGCCGCACAGTAGCATCGAACTAATCGGACATAAGTACAGAATATACCACATATCATCAAACTGGAAAAATATTACACGCTGAATAGCTGTCAATCGGCCGATTAGTCCGATTAGTCCGATGCAGTGTTTCTACAGACCGGTCGATTGGTGGTTAGTATATGGCAGACGATTTTCCCTGAAACATTGCGGAATATACGCGAAGGGCAATACCAAAATGGCTGTAACAGTAGGGCTGTTCGTTGTTGTTGTTGTCATTGTGGGGCCTCTGTAATTGAATTTCTTCTTCTTGCTCCACCAGCGGATAAGAATATCAGGAAGTCTGATGATGTTTTCATAAAACAGGCACTATTTGAATTTATTTTAAGCAGCAATCGGAAGTTATAGCAAACTACATTGTGTTTATACATGTGGACATTCACTGTCGAAGTTTTACTTATGGATCTACAGTGTGCTGCACAAAGATTGTTTTATACTGGAGGATTATACTTTTGAGAGTCGACACAATTGAGTTACTCGGCACGTCAAGGCCGTATTAGAAGTACAACAACGACAACAATCTGCTGTTATGATATTCGTAAGGCTTAAGGCAGGCGATACTGATCCCGTCTCCGTGAACATAGTCAACGGGCTATTGTTCCGGCAGCCGGAAATATAACTGTCAGGACGATATTTGTCCAGCCACTGATGGAATTTATTAGGTATTAAATGCTGGAGTGAGATAACCAAAAAAGGAAGAAATAAAACAATAATAGTATATTTAGACTGAATAATTAAATTGCAATTAGATAAATTACTACCTTGAATATGTATAATTTGTGTAAGATTTCTTTTTTTGTAGGATTTATAGGTGATCATATTAAAATGATGTATAGCAATTTGTCGTTCTTGGTAGTACTAATCACAAAGCCAGGTGCATTGCTGGCCAGTACGGTCCAGTTTAAAATGTGGTGTTTGTACCTACTGGCAGTCAACATTATCTGCAATATTTACTGTAGTGTTGTTACGGTTTCAAAAATTTTGCCGTTGGTCGGTTTCGGTAGGTTTTGCAAGAAAAACAGCGGTTTTTGGTTCGGTTTCGGTTCTCATAATAAACGCACTGTAAACCGTTTTATGCCTACGGTCACATGGTATGAAAACTTTCATCATCACTAGTTCGAACGGTAAACAACCGCATACATGCAATAATGCACTCAAAACAAACAAAGCTATGAACGAACCAGTAATGTAGGCCTACAAATGTATAAAATTCACTGAATTTATCTTGACAATTTCAGCATAGAGACCCGCCTGAAAACCGTCAATTCCAGCGGCAAAACCTAGGTTTCGGTGACGAACGGTTTTGGGAAAAAACCTAGGTTTCGGTGGCAGTTTCGGTTACCGTAACAACACTAATTTACTCAACCGTTTGTACATGCTTCTACAATGTTCTTTGTTTTGTGTAGAGATCGAACCGGAACTGTTTCTGGTACTGTTCCGGCCCGGAACAGCGTCAGTTCGGTCCGGTCTCGCAACATTATTTGTTCCGGAGCCGGAACACGCTAAGCATTCTCTTTGTTCTTAGTGAGACCGTCGCGACGGTCTCACTTAGTGCACCCCTACCGTCGTGCACATACGACGCTGAGCAGTCAACACGGTGCCCGCCGTTGGACAAACAATGCAGTTCGGCGATAACTATCTCAACGATGGTCATTTGCCGCCTGAAATACCCCAAATAGACGGCCGCGGCAGCTTCAATTCCGTGTCACATCGGTCGCTCGCGGTGTCCTTTGAAGTGCCAAACTGGTCGTCCCGGCGGCTGGCTGCGCGTCTTGTGCGGCCGTTGACTTCTCGTGTTACGTGTGTGTGGTGGCAAGTGCGGCGGCGGCATCAAACGACCGCCGTGCCGGCGTGCGACGGTCGCCGCGCGGACGGCCATGGCGGTCTGCGGCAGAGATGTGCGGACGGCGGACGCGTCTGCCTGCGGACGCCGATTCGCAAGAATTCTTGAGATCCGCGAACTGTCGCGGACGGCTCGCTCCCAAAAATTCGCGGACGCGGACTGATGTGGATCATTTACTCAAGCTCGGCACTCGGCAAGCTGACCCGCTGAGCACAGCGAGCAGATGCTATAGTGCAGTGCTGACGGACGTGTTCGATCTCAGTCACCCAGTGACCATGCTCCGCAGCTGCAGCCATTAATTGTTCTTCAGTGATCCAACTTGCCAGGCTCAGATCAGGCTCAGATGGATTGGACACACGGCTGCGGCTGGGAGCCTGTGTGGGGAGTGGGGATGTGGGTCTGTGGTCAGAATGCGCGGACTGATGCGGACGCAGCATTTTAGGATCTGCACATCTCTGGTCTGTGGCGTGAACGATCCACGGCAGCTAACGCGGGTCTGCTTGTGTGGTTTGGTTCGGTTCGGTTCCGGCCGGAACAAACTTGTGAAGTTACTGATTCGGTCTCGGAACAGCAGTGGTCGGTTCGTTTGATCTCTAGTTTTGTGCATTGTTTATATCATGGGATTTGTTTATGCATTAATTGACTGAATGTATGAACTATTCATACCACAACACCTGCCACCAGGAGTGCGGAGTCAGAGTTTGGAATCTAGCCCAGAGTCGGAGTTGGAGTCCCAATTTTTTAAACTTTGAAGTCTGGAGTCCCACAAAAAATTAGTGTTGTTACGGTGGCAGGAATTTGCAACTCCGTCGGTGGCGGTGTTTTTTTGACACGCCACCGCAGTGCCGGTGGCGGTGGCAAATATCGGTCGGTCGGTGTCAAGGCTAGGGTTGTTAACGGGAAACCGTTGGCTTCCAGATCAAATCGTTCCAGCTGTCCTGGAATGTGCTAATTGCTCACGTCACACGACGGTAGAGGGTGCACTAAGTGTCCCTGCTGTCGTTTGCGGGAAGCGGACGCCCACTAGAGGGCGGGAGGTGTGGCTGACTGGACTGATTTGCCGTGCATTCACATGGGATCAAATGAAGCTGGATCAAATGACACCACATTTAGATGACTATCACTGTTCTGCGGAAATGAGGGGCAGTTTTCAGGAAACAGCGCCCAGATCGGCAATAATTATCGCGACGACGGTCATTTGCTGCCTGAAATACCCCGAGTAGATGGCCGCGACGGCTTCAGTTTTGTGTCACAATTTTCACGTCTGACACCTGGCAGTCATGGTGTCGTTTGATCGCCACAGCAGTCCGGCATGTGTGGTCGTCCACGGCGGCTGGCTACAGCGTGAACAGGGATGCATGCAGATTGGGCAAAGTACACATAAAACAAGGCCACGTCTTGTGCGGCCATTGTTCCTTGTGACATGAAATTGAAGCTCGTGTTACTTTTGTAGTGGCAAGTGTGGTGGGCAGGCGGTAGCATCAAATGACCATCGTTGCATTAATTATCGCCGTGCCAGCAACGTCGTCAACCAGTACACATAGCTTGGCAAGATACAGCGGTGCTAAGCCATGTCCATGAAAACACTTGAACACCAGCAGACAGCTTGAACGTGATTTGCTGTGGGATGTCCAGCCAGTGTAGATCATAGTGTAAAAAATCTCGTCAGGTTACGGTTGAATTTTCATATGCCGCTGATGATTCATGCTTCAGCTTTGATAACCTACTCAGTTTGTCGGTCCAGATTTTCAACGCATTTGCGAACAGTGAGTTGCCATAGTCTATGTGGCTGGTTACGAACGTATGAACTAATTTAGTTGCATTGTCCCGACACGGACCATTTTGACCGGAAATCTGACAAAGCAGACGAACAAATGAACGATGATCGATCTGGTGAGATTAATACCGACTAATAAAAAAACAACATTCGACCAGTCTAGTGTATCTGATCGCAGCACCCAGTAACTCTAAACCTAAGGCCTAGCAGGGACAGGTGAGCAGTTGGTGGATAACTCACAGCAATGTTAATGTGCACGGGAACTGGGGATGAAGTAGTTCTTGTTTTTTGGTTAAAATGTTGTTTTTTTATCTGAAAGGTGCAACCGCCCATACTTCACCCACTTAAACTTTTAAACTTATTGCTACTGTTACATATATTATTTACTCATTGAGTTTTTTGACAACTCATGCAGTAGTTAGGAATACCGAACACTTCGGCACCAAGACACTTTGACATCGGGACACTCTGGTACCAGTGCCGACGTGGTGCCGAAGTGTCCGGACACTTTGGCACTAGTGCGTGTGTTGGAGAGAGTCCAAGGTGCGGCTCTCTGCAGCAGATGATAATTAGTTCATGAAGACTAATCTTATTTTTACTGCTAAACATTCAAACTATATTTATCCTTTAAACGATTAAACATTTAGATGTGTGATACAAGTTGCATGCTGTTTGTTTTTACAGGAAATGTATTCAAAACTGGATGCATATTTGAAACTGATGCTGATTGGCTATTTATATTATTTCTACATACATATCTGCAACTCATATGATGTCATCTGGCTTGGACAGTGACCGGTATTCATCTGTTACTTACTGTCTGGAAATGTCGTTCAAAGTGTTGTATGGTCTGGATGTGTATCACTGTCAGGTAAGTCTTCAACATGGTTTTCTGTTTTTATGTCTGTGGTTTTTTAACATGTTCACATGCCATCTCGACGATCTTGTTATTGTATTGACCGGTATCTCAGAAATTGTGATATACAGACATTCATCAACAGGTACAGTCTCAGGGGAGAGTGGTCTAAGATGCCCACTTTAAGGAATAATTATGCTTATTTCATTATGGTATTTGTCATCTAAAAAGTGTAATTGGATAAGTAAATGGAACAGACTTCTGAATGTTTTGGATGTAAACTATTTGCTAAAATTCATATAATTAGGCGAGAAAATACAACAAAAATTATATGCCCACAGTGGGCATCTTAGGAGACCTGGTTAAAACAGTAACTAGGGGACAGTTACCCAAGACGCCCACTTTAAGCAAAAATCAATTTTATTATTCATCAGCCATGAGCAGATATTAATGTATTCGTATATCCAACAACTGTTGTTGTAGATGCACCATTCTGCATAAATTACTGCCCCAATAGTAAGTCAGTATGCATGAAACAGTTCGTTTATGTCATTACGTGAGGTTTGCATCTTGGAAACCTGAAACACAAGATGCCCATAGGGTGGGCATCTTAGGGTTCCAGCAACCAACATGAAACAACTTTGCCAGTTCAAAGTACGAAACCACAAATATACTAGATGTCTTAACCAAATGCTCATATTATCATAATCAATACTTCAGTGCAAAAAACCACCTAACTGCACTTAACTGGGCTGCCGGTCATCTGTCTATCTGCAGTGTTTTCGCACGGAATGCTTCACTTAGTCCATCCGCAGCAGACCGTATGACACACGTATGTGCATGTATGGTCCGCTGCGGGTCAATTAAGTGAAGCGTTCCATATGAAAAGCCCACCAGTCGACAGCCGGCTGGCAGCCGAAGTAAGTGCAGTTAGCTGGTTTTTGCACTGAAGTATTCATATCGTCAGCCTATGAAGTCATTAGGTTTGTAGTTTAGGCTAATCGCTGACAGTATGATGTTCAGAAGATCAACGACAAAAGTCACAAACAAATCCTCTGCTTGATTCTCCACTGGTGTGTGCCTCCTCATGACACCAGTTTTTGCACTGCTCACAACGAATCCATTGTTCTCCAGATCTGCTTGCACTATACAGTTCACCACACATGAAACATTCTGCATCCGAGTTTTCATCCTGGCACTTATGCTTGGGCATAGGCCTAGTGCTTTGTCTTTTTGCTTTTGTCTTAGTCTTTGCAGTCTTACGAGAATGACACATTTCCACATTTCTGGCCTTTCTTCCTCTCGACTTGTCAGCTCTGCACGTCTTTTTCTTTTTCGGTTTTTCTTTCTTGTTTTGTGCCTTCATTTGCTTTTTAGGCCTGTCTTCCTTTTGCTGCCCGAATACCTTTTTAGAAGGTTTCTCCAACAGTTTCTGTTTAAAAGGAGAGCCAGTCAAGAGCAAAGCCCCTTCCGACTTCCTCTTTCTGGTTCTTTCCACCTTGCTTTGAGGTAAAGGAGAGATGCTGTTAATGACTGCCACCACTGATGCAGCAGTCTCTTCCGACGGAACCGCAGCAGTAGTCCAAGTTGTGCTTGCTGACTGCTCGACCGCAGACAGGACCTTGACAGCAGCTGTCTCGACCGACGGAACTACATCAGCAGTCAAAGTCGACGTTGCTGCCTTCTAAAACACAGAACGTGTGCACAATGTAGAGATCGAACGAACTGACCGCTGCTGTTCCGAGACCGAATCAGTAACTGCACAAATTTGTTCCGGCCGGAACCGAACCGAATCGCACACGGGATAGTCGCTCACATACATTTACCATTCGACGTCGTTACGTGTGTCATATTTACACGACATTAGTATTAATCGTTATCTCGTCATGTTAAAGAATTGCTTGCTGTATAGTTTTTTATATATATACTTATATATACTTAATATGCATTATACGGTTGATGTGAAATAAACAAAAGATGACCTATTTGTTTTGTTTATTACGCGCCGATATTCCGGTTAGCGTAAAGTCCAAGTTGGACCGACGGCACAGTACTTGCAAGCACTGTAAGACGTAGATACGTTCAGTCATGTTCACTTAAGTAATTCAGTAATAAAACAAAATAATGCAGTCATATTAATCTTTTCCACAAAATATTCCATACGTGCTAGAAATCAAATAGGCCTACAAAGAAAATACGCGCAATATGCTTCTCGAAAAAACGACAAAAGATGAAAAAATGCATGAAATGTTACAACAATGTCCAATAAAAAATGGAAAAAACACGAGTTCCACAGTCAGCTGAATTAAAAGCAGTGTCATAATGAATGATGGCTAAGCTCATATGAGTTCCCTAACTGCAAACAGATTATGCTTTACGAAAAGCAGCTGCTCAGCTCGCTCTGGCAACAGACGGTTACGTCGGTCATTGTAAATCAGTCCAGCAGAACTAAACAAACGCTCGCTAGGAACAGACGTCGCAGGCGCGCCCAAGTAACGCCGTGCCACGATTGCGACGTCCGGGAACGTTGCAGCGTTGTCGCGCCACCAAGCTGTCGGTGACGACTCGAGAGAAATGTTCGGTTGGGCCAAAAACAGTCGGACTTGTTCGACGACTGCATCCGTGCCTGATGGTTGGTCGGATGGACACGTTTGAGTGGGCTCACTGAGTAGTTCTTTCATGATCAGGCGCGCTTTGCTGCCTGTTTCTGATTCATCATCTGTGCGCTGACGTTTAGCGGGCGGACTGGCGACGCCAGTTGACTGTCGTTCATGCTGCACCTCAGCAGTCAGCAAGGCTGAGGCTCTGGTCTGTTGATCCACGTAGAACAGTCGCATTCGATACCGTGGATCGACTGTCGTGGCAATGACGTACAGCGGTTCGTCTGTCATCCCGTCGAATCGCCGCTTAATGTCGTCCAGGAGCACAGACTTCATAGTCTGGACTCCAGCGTCATTGTCATGGCGCTCCAGGGTCACGAGCAGCGTCGTCACGACTGGAATTACGTCAGCCAGCGACGCGTCGGCACTGCTTATGTCGCGTGTCATTTGCTTGAATGGTTCGAGCAGCGAGACCAACTTCTCGAGCAGCCCCCACTGATTCTTCGTCAGCATCGCGGGAAGGTCATGCTCGGTGACGTAATTGACAAGGGCTTTCTTTTGTTCCAAGAGGCGCTCGACCATGTAATAGGTCGAGTTCCACCTCGTTTGCACATCCTATTAGACAAACACAAAATGCTTGCAAGATTAGGCGTTTTAATTTTTATTAAATCAGTAATCATATCGAAATTAACGGCCCCAAAATGATCGAAATCAAAAAATCAACCACCACATGATTTAAATCACAAAATCATCACTAAGTCAGGCGAACATGGTAACTGCGCTAGCGCCACAATCACTGCTGTAGACCGATTGAATGAATGATTATAAGAAATAAAGTAGACGTGCTGCATGTCCGATTAACTGAGTTGCATGCAGCACACCAAAACCTGCCTTGTTAGTTGTTACTTACTTACCTACTAATAACTGTTACTATGGAGTCCTCTATTTCCCATTGTTTTAACATTACGGGGTGGCGCAAACACGCCCACTAGCGGAAAAAAATTTCTTCAGTAGTAAAGCTACTATGCTCAAAATTTGAGCTTACTACCTTAATTACTTCCTGACGTATGAGGGGTCTCAAAAATCCAAGATTGCGTCGTGGTGTTGTAAAAGCGTCACCTAGCGGAGAAAATTTTAAAGTTATAATCACAAACCATGGCTAGAAATTGATGTAAATGCAAAGGCGTAAGTCATAAGTACAATAAGTACAAATTATTATTCTCACTTTTCATACACACATGACGTTGTCCTTTGACCATCGTATGATACGAGTAGCTCAGAAGAAACGGTCCACTGAACGCATCGAATACAAGCTCCTCTCACTTAACTACAAAGTTCTCACGACTACCAACCTAGGGCCGGATTTACATGTTGGGGGCCCTGGGCTAACAATCTGATATGGGCCATTCCCTGCCCCTTTCCTTCCCCTCCCCTGTTAAAGGGGTACGTGATGTCAATAACCATGTCCTGCACACACATGAAGCACTGCACGGCTTTACAGCGATCAAATTCTGCATTTGGGGGCCCTGGACAGCATAATACTTGACGTATAGTCAGATTAAAAACTACACGTGTGGTGTCAAGCCGTGAATACTCCGCTGAATTTCAACAAGTCGGTCCTTTGCAAGCGTGGAGTGGCCGAAGTGGGTAGCTATGCGCCTGCATACGTTGACCGCGTCGTTGGCTGTCCAGACCGGCTTTTACCGACAGCTGCAGAGTATGCGCCAGACAACCAACCGAGCGCACTCCAACTTCATCCATGGCTTTCGCTATGTTTTTTTTGCGTTGTCACGCAGTACAACGTGAAGCTACGGAAGGATAAACAACTGCGTATTAGACGAGATGCCTTAAAAAGGAATGCTATGAAAGACAGGCGTGCCGTGTCTCAATTAAACGCTGGGTCTCTGATAAACGCCAGGTCCCTAATAGACGCAGTGGATTGAACGATATGAACGAGTTTGATAGGCCTAGTAGAAAAATTAATTTTTGTAACCAGTAAGCAAAGCAACTGCACAACAGGCCTATACAGCAACATGTAATTAATAAACGCCGGATCTCTAATAAACGACGGTGGTTCTGATCTATTGTACGATAATGTTAGAGTATACACGTTAGCAGCTGGCCGGTCTTGTAACGATATACACGTTTCTTTGAAGTGCGCAGTGGCTATACACGGCAGATGGCGACACTTGACGCCACCAAAACTGTTACTGCTAACAAATCAAACTAAACTGACCCAGACCGGACGCTTTCCGCCAACGACACGAAAGTCTAAATGGCGATGTCCAGTCAGCAGTCGCTCATTGCTATTTTTAACAGTCAATCATTCAGATGCGAGTCTTTCTGCCCAGGCCTACGTCCATCTATTAATCAATGTTGCATACTTTAAGGCATTAACTTAACATACATATACGAAGTATTAACGGTATATACTAGAGATAGAGTTTGAAAATGATCGACAATGGTGGAATTTCCGACTTTCATGGGCTGCTGACCTTGACCTTGGATCCGGGCACGGTCATTACCTTTTTTAATTTCTCATCAAGTAGTACGTGTATACCAAATTTTATCGAAATAGAAGAAACTTTTTGTGGATGTACGAACGCACGGACGGACGGACCGAAATTTGCCACCCATAGTATTAGGTCAACTTCCAAAGTTTGGAAGTAGACCTAATTAGTCCCGTATGGAGACTGACGGTTGACTTGTGCTAGAGCAGAGTAGGGCCGTCAGACGTGGTTAGGACAAAATTTCAGAGGTCACGTGACGAATAACGAGGACGAATTTGAAAAATCTGAACAGTTAAATTTTAGATATTGCCCCGATATGTAACAATCCGTGGTCATTTGTCAGCCCCCATCGTAAATGGGGGATGAGATAGAGTTTGAAAATGGTCGAAAATGGTCCAATTTCCGAGTTTTATGGGCTTCTGATCTTCACCTTTGATACGGGCATGATCATTACCTCTTTTCATCTGTCATCGAGTACTACCTGTATACCAAATTTTATAGAAATTGAAAAAATGTTTTGGGGATAGACGGACGGACGGAAATTTGCCACCCATAGTATTACGTCGACTTGCAAAGTTTGGAATTCAACCTAAAAAAAGAACTGGTACAATAAAAAGATTTACGAAGATTCCACATACAAGGTGAAGCATAACAAAAGGAGCTATCAGTTCATTTTAGAGACGATGATGTAGGTTACAAAACAAGAGTAATGACAGATGAACAGTGTAGACTGTGTATGTAGCTAAGGTTATGAAGGTATGGTTTGGTATTTGTGAAAACTTTGTAGGTAAATGCGAAGAAACTTATTTTCCATGTCTTCGGTGATGCTGAGCAAGTGAAGAGAGCAGAGTGATATAACAGGACTAGTGAACTTGCACAGCACAAATGAACAATGAGATTTAATTATTTTCACAAGGCTTTTAACACAAAACCGGATTAATTCATTGCAACTCGTAAGATTCCAATATTCATTTTTATTAACCATAATTGCTACGAAAAGTAACGACAATTATAATTAATGTCTCTTTAACATTATAACAATTTTCGTAGTTTGTTTGTGTATTGACGTGGCGTAATGGTAACGTCGTCGGTCTAGATCAACGAAGTTAACCTACGCTACACTGTCGAAAATGTGTTTAGATTCTAAACACAATCTTAAACACAATTTCTGCCACGGTTTTCAGAACGTGTTTAGGGGCTAAACGTGTTCTGATTGTGTTTAGGTGTTTAGGCTGGGAACGCGTTTAGACTGGGAACATGTTTAGGCTGGGAACGCATTGAGGCATGGAACATGATTAGGCTGAGAACATGTTTATGTGGAATGTAGAAATTACACGGAATAAGCTGACACAAGTAGGCAGCACGAAAATTCTATTCATCAGCTGTAACTCGTAGGCCACAGAATTGACCAAAGTGTTATTGTTAACAACCATCGTTGTAACAACAAACACCGAAATGCAAAAATCCAGCCACAGATTTACACTGAAAAACTAAACAAGAAGTCTAGCTGTCACTAAGACACTGACAGTTTGTGTACTGTTCAATTTAATTCCATTTTTGACTGTCCCAGGATCCCCCATTAGAGTACAGTGGTGCACTTTTTCAGATTTTCAAAGGTGGATTAAAACCCATATTATGCCATATAGGCCCTACGCCAAAAAATCTGCCATACAACTTATCTGGTTAAGAAATTATACTGCTAAGGAAGGGAGCTGGGTCGAAATTTTTGCACGTCCACAAAGGTCGTGCCATAATCCCTAAGTCATCAAAATGTAATGTTGTTATCTGGTTCAATGATACAAAATTTTGGTTTTGTCTGCCCAGGGTCATCATTAGAGGGAGAAGGGGTGGGGTGATGTATCAGATTTTTCTGCTGACTAAAAGGGTAGCAACAGGAAGGGCATCCGGTGTAAAACTGGGGGTGGCAAAGATGGGGCAACCGACACGCCAGTTGGGGTAGCGCCCAGCCGGACTGACGGTGCGTCTGTTTCTGTTATCTCCCCAAGCACCTTAAAAATGCAGATGGCAGACAAGTAATGTCTCTTCTGGTACCGGCTCACCCTGACAAAAGGCCGGAAAACGGTTGTGTGTGTAAGTCATTTTCTGTTTTGAAGAAATTATGGGACTATTAAGATGTTTGGGAGAAGTTGTAGGTCAGTTTGTGCAGATTCTGAAAGCTTAGGCCAACACTTAGCTGCAATGCAACTTTAAGCCATTTAGCCATAATATACTCTGGTTCCCCTTTTCTGTTTCACATCATCATGGACTTCATAATGAAGAAATCAGTAAGCAATACACAGTATGGCATCAGTTGGAAAACAGGGAGACTAATAGATTTAGACTCTGCAGATGATATCGCCATGATCAGTCATTCATCAGATACCATGCAACACATAACGGACTACCTTCATCACAATGCATCAGCAGTTGGCCTACACATCAGTTGCGAGAATAAAGTAATGTCTGTTGGTGACACATCAGTACCACAAATTCATGCAGGATAACAACTGCTCGAGTGTGTTGTCGACTTTCAGTACTTGGGCAGTTACATCTCCAGTCAGTCTGATCCGGAAACTAGCAAGCCACTGTTAAAAAGTAACTGTAAACAATGAACTGAATAAAATTATCAAATCAGTGTCACTGTATTAAAACAAAAGTTATTCATTGTGGAGCATCAAGCAGGAAAAAGTAACAATGACAAACACTGCCAAGGTGAATAATGTCATCAATTGTGGCAAAGTACACAAACATTACCAAATGCCACACTGTAACTAGAATGTCAAACCATTTGGGTCAGCTAACCTGTTCATTTATTTCAAAAAGTTTACCAGTTATCACTCAAACCTTAACAATTCTTTCTTCCTTTTTAACTATTGTTGTAAAAAGTGTTAAGATGGACACTGTAAGTCACTGACTTCGACTCACACATTCAGTCACACACAGGGGCGCAACTTTACACCAAACAGTGGTGACAGGGGTCGGGGACATATGGCGAGCGTGTGGAGCGCGAGCCTATGACGGGGGTCTGGGGCAGAGTCCCGAGTGGGGTCCAGGGACAGAGCCCCTGGTGGGGGGTCAGGGGGCAAAGCCCCC
>Ga0209780_1002638_pt1 | contig 12864 bp, 13 predicted proteins | sample WorMetexBAHAMAS2_FD_187384 | JGI IMG/M metagenome (GOLD analysis project Ga0209780, IMG submission 187384) | Marine gutless worms symbiont microbial communities from Max Planck institute for Marine Microbiology, Germany - Inanidrilus exumae... | ecosystem: Host-associated > Annelida > Digestive... | reverse complement strand
TATATATATACATACATACATACATACATACATACATATATATATATACACACATATACATACATATATATATACATATACATATATATACATATACATATACATCTGTTTTAGCAGAAGATCCAAAAATCATAAATCACAAAAATTCACAGTTTTAGAGGGAGTGGGATTCAGGGGCAAAATCCCCAGAAGCTGAAACATTTTCATAAAAATGCTCGCAAATTTTTATGTTCTGTTAATATTAAAACAAATAGGAAAAGTCTATGTATTTGTTATCAATTTGTATATTTCTCGGTCAAAATATGTATATCTAAGAAAAATTCACAAAAATTGTAACGTGTTCCTAAATCCGCTGCTGTGTGTTCTACCACGTCTAGTTGCCTCTGAAGTTACAAACCTACAGTTGGCTATAAATGTATCATTAGCATTTATTACTATAGCACAGACATTGGCAACACAAATGTGTACATACATTGCAAATCAGTAATATTGCTCCATAGATAAAAAACGCCAGAACGTAGAAGCGTTCTGAAAATCTTGTTGCCAATTCTGGTGACATTTTTTCCGCACACAGCTCAAGACAGTGGAGCGCAGTCTATAAACAACGACTATCGGTATCTTTCATTATAGACGGTTCTACAGCTGTTCAGGCGTGACCATGGACTTAATACTTGGCTGACAGTCATACTGGTTGCTATATACAAATTACCACGCAATGATGTCCCTCTAACGTCCACCATAGCAAATACTACAAGGTTATTGTAAATAAGTCATTTTCACAACAGGCATAACATCACAAAATAAGCAAATAACAGGGTAACAGAAATTATAACAGCAACCGCCAGCAGGTAAATATGAACAGTTAAGTTACAAACTGTATGCATATCATGCAAGAAAATCTGAAATAAACCTGTGGTAAATTCAATGACATTGCAATTGTTGCAAAAAGACATTGTTGACAACACGAAATTACAGTGTTGTCATATACATATGTAGGGTGGGCCAAAAGAGTATACCCCCATGCTTCTTCATCTTAGGGTGTTACTAACACTAAACAATACTAGGAAAAACAGTCGTTTTACTAGTACTTTGACAGTGACGAACAACAGCATGTAATTAAATTGTTAATGGCCCGCCTACATATAGTGTAGGGGGCCAGTATTGTTCTGCTCGCTGGCGTCTGTCGTCTGTAGCACAGTACACTCCACGGCGCAACGTAACTCAACAGTAGTGTTACATCACGTTAGGGTGACACCTTGTTTTACTCAACAGACTACAAGACGTAGTGGACCAAACCATTCACGACGAGCAAGCAGGCTTCAGGAAGTCGCTCGTGCACCAAACAGATCTTTGCATTACGAAACATCACAGAGCAGAGTCTGGAGCACCAGAAAGACCTAATCATAAACTTCATCGACTTCAACAGTGCATAGTGTCCACAGACCATCCCTGTGGAAGATACTGGAGCACCATTGCATCCCTGAGTGGTACATCAGTATCTTCAAAGTAGTATACGACAACTCCAGTTGCGGTGTTAAGATGAGTACAGGATACTCATCATATTCTTTGGGATTGCCTCAGGAGTGAGACACGGATGTATATTGTCTCCATTTCTTTTCATCATAGTCACTGACTTCATTATGCGGAAAGCCGTGGATCAACCAGGACTTGGCATTCAGTGGAAGAATGATAATCGACTGACAGACCTCGACTTTGCGGACGATATTGCATTTGTTGCAGCGAACGACCACGTGTGTCAAGAAATGACCACAAACGTAGCAGAGCACAGTGCAAAGTTTGGCCAACATATCAGCTAAGAGAAGACAAAAATCATCAGGAGTAATCAAACGCCAGACTCACAGCCAATCTACATAGGACAGGCAGAGTTAGAATGTGTAGGCCATTTCACCTACCTTGGTAGTGTCATATCAAAGGATGGAGACATCACGAGGTGAACACTCGGCTAGCAAAAGCAGCAACTGTCTTTAGATGACTTGACAATGTACGGAAGTCCGGTTCTCTTCAGCTGAGTACTAAACTGCAACTATATACAGCTGTGGTCGTATCAACAGCCATTATATGCCAGTGAAAGATGGAAAAGCACAAGAAGGATACAGAAGAAGTTGGATGTGTTCCACCATCAACGGAACTTATGAAAGATCATCGGAGTTACCTGGAAGACATTATACCCAGAATATTTAACTAACAAAATATTTCATAATAGTCAAAAATGTAATATTCGTGTGTGGTATTATGTGTCAAATTCAAATCTGACAAAACAAGCTTTAATGGCACATATTTTAGGAAATGTTGTGCAGAAATAGCAGGGGTTCACTTTTTTGGCCCACCCTGTACATATGACTGAGATTACAGCTTCCTTGTGAAATTATTATCTACCGGTATCATACACATTCAGAATAACGAACGTTAGCATCATCAACCTAATTCACACACTCACATTTAATTTCTGCACCACACTGTGCCATAGACTTATCAATGTGCATATTTCATTCAATCATTCTACGCAACAACGGTATGCATTTGGTTGTAATGTGTGACAGAAATGGCTTCAACGGCAACACATTAAACACCACTCACAATGCACTGATAACACTACATACACACACACATACAGTTAAATGCAGAGTACAGCAAACAAATGTTCACACCCAATACACAGGAAGTGACTTAAAGAAATAAACCAGAAATATACCATAGTAAAGACTTTCCTTTCATTGGAGAATTCAGTTGCACAAACATTTTTCAAGAAATGACAAACTTTCAGTGTGCTCTTGTGACCACAATTAGTCTGTCACCAGAGAAAGCAGCAAAGTAGTTAACCAATCTAAAGCCGAACTGAACCAATCTACATGAATGAAACAACTCCATAATGAAATGTGGAACTTTCAGACCTTTCCTCAAATTATTAATCACAGAAATTAACTGAACTTTTCTAGTCTGCAGTTTCATATTATGTCAGAATTACCTTTTGTGCTAAGCAGCTAATAAGAGGCGGCAATGCTGATCTACTGATTTCCATCACACATACACACAACCACACACTCGTTTATCTTCAGTAATCTTTTGCACTCAACTTATAAAACTAAAAATCATAAAGTACACAACCCAAAATTTTGGACTGCATCAAAATATAATCGACTGTTTCCTGTAGCAAGGTGAAATCCTCCCGAAATTTCAAGAAAATCCGTGAACAATTCGTTGAGTAATCTTATAATGCACAAAAACACACAAAAATTAAAGTAGATAAATAAAATGAATAAAAACGAACTAATGTCATTATCTCCACACTTAACACCGGTAAAATGCAGTTCACACAAGTTCTCACAGCCATTTTCTAGTTGAAAGACATGGGTTTCATTGCCTTGTATTTCAAACCTATGCATCCACTTACAACAGACCAATGCTTTTCAGATTATGTTCAATGCGCATCATCGTCATCTCATCGAATCTTTCTCGGACCCCATCTTACTGCCATCCACCACCATAGTTGTGTCTGATCACCAAGCTGACTGGTTCAAATCCAAACCATTCCACGAATACTGCTATTTTCTTCCTTATTTATTTTGACAACAGTAAACTATTTTCACACAAGATAGTATTACAAATATTTAAAAATTATTAATATGTTATCTAACTATTATTTTCCTGATTATCAGCTTTTGTTAACTACAGCTGAATGAAACAGGCCAGTCCAACTGCCAGGTAAAGCAGTTAGCACACATTAGAAGAAATGCTTAAGAACTAAGGAACATAATAAAAAAGCTTCACAACAGATTATTCGGAGGTTCCACGTAAACAATCAAACGATAGTAATACACACAAAAAGCTCTGCTACTGCAGAGGGACCGCACGACGCGCTATGTTAGTAAACTCTTGCTACGTTTCACGAGGTATTGGAGTTAGAAAGGTTTCAAATGACAAATGTGACCTTCAAGGTCATTCAAGGGTATTGGCAACGGTGCCATTCGATAGGCCACATACGATTTCCTATTAGTGTTCGCTGCAACTATGTCTCTATCTTGCACCGTTAACGGGGTATTATCACTTATTTCCCAAAAATTAAAGAGGTCAGGCGACACATCACACATCCCTTTCGGAGGTAATAAATCATGCATGTGCTACAGCACTAGCACTCCTGTGTATCAATCAGCAAACGAAATCTGAAGTGCCTAACTTCACCATTTCCAAAGATATGATTGGGGCAAAATTTTAAAAAATGGGTCACGTGACCCTGACCATGTCCCTTTAAGGGTGACTCGTCTGCCATATGCTGGGACTTAATATAGCCTATCGGTGTTGATAACTCTTAGTCTCAGACTCTCAGCTGTTCCAGAGATATGGTTGGTGCCCACCAAAATTTAAATGGTTCACGTTACCTGACCGTGCATCTTTCAGGTTTGTTTTGTCATCCTTGGTCTAGGACTTGCTAATATCAACCTGCCTACCAAATTTGAAGTCTCTATCTCCGCCCACTATAAAGATATTAAATGGGATTCAAAATGTGGAAACTGGGGTGGTTTGGGGTAGTTACGGGTCATACAAGGTCACTGAATATAGCGCCATTCAATAGAGTGCATACGAGTTCCTGTTAGCCTATCATAGTTACTATGTCCATATCTTGCACCGTTTCTGACATATAGCACGATGTTTGTCGAAAATTGCAGATTTAAACCTACCCCACCTCTATTTGGCGCCCCCATTGAGGGCGATCCCGTTGGAATTTCGCCGAGATTTTTGGCGTCAGAAAACTAGAGTCCCTGGTCTATCGTATGACGTTGTTTGTGTGGTCCCAGGTTTAGCCATCTTTGTAGAACTCCAAAGTGTAATAGACAGACACATGATACGATGAGATATGGTAGATTAATGTGTGCCCAAAACCTGACGAGATGGCCAGTTTAATCTAGCGCACGGCCCAGAAACGAAAAAATAAACAAAAATATAAACAAAAAAAATAAAATAAAATCAAAAACCGAGTAGCTCAGAAGAAACAGACAGACACACAATGACAGCATATACTGCAATGGCATAGCATCGTGCGGTAAAAAGTACACATTTCAGCAGTCCACAATGGAAAATGGTCAGATAAGCAGCTCAAGATGTAATACACAACATACACATAACTGCCTTACTTAGCAGCATCATTATTTTTTATGTCTGTCACCCAATAAGTGTCTAACAGTATGTCTAAAATACAACAGCACAGGTTGCTTATCTGGGTGCCATGCTGCCTGAGCAGTGACCTGAGGACTCAGCAATATCGTTAGGGCCCACAGTTTTTTGCAGAATTTTATTTACCAAATTCCACGGCTCAGTTTAGTAAATTCCAGTCGAAAAATTATCCCAATTCCGTGGCTTAACTGTAGCCTCCGATTTTGAGTAAACTGAGCTGTCTGCTGTTCATTGTAAGTACATGAGAATGTAATCACAGCTTCTATTGGATGTGAAGATCAGCAAATGAAATATAAACAGATAGGTCATCATTCTAACCCACGTCTAATCATTTATATGTCACTTGGAAATATATGCTTCTATTTTCAGAATGGCATATATCATACCCAGACTGTAGGCCTATCTATATGAAAGCAGAAACGAATGTGTAGAATGTGTATGACCACAAGTGGAGTGAAAGGAGGTCGTTTTACTGGATTTATTTACACTGTACTACATCGTCACATTAGCGATCGAATTAATCACCGGTCGTTTTATCAAATTCCACAAAATTCCGGAGAAATGGGGAAATTCCATGGCAACATGTAAATTCCACGGCTCGGCTCGAAATTCTGTGGCCCACGGAAAACTGTGGGCCCTAATTATTTTACTCACTAATTGCAGCCATTCGTCTGTCATAATATAGGCACCTGTACCAGAAAAGAACCTTCATGAGTAAGTGGCAATGGATCCCATCATCGAAGGACACTCAAAGAACTGACTCAGCCACTGGCCTCGTGTCATCCTTTCTACATCTACTCGCAGCCGGACGTCTGAGGAAAGGGGCGCCGGTCGCTTTATGCTAGCTTTCCATGCCAGTAAATGTCCACACAACACAAATGTCAAGCATTCGGAAAAAAACAAATTACAGAAAATCTCTTCTTACACGTCAGAAAATTACATTCAAAACTAAACCTGCGTCATATGGCAAAGCATGAAAGACCAACTGCCAAACAAAAAAACAAGCACACATAAAAACATTACTCGTGGACACATAGCTGACCAACAGTGTGAATGACCTGTTCTGTTCTGTTTAAGAGATGGGATGAACGTGTGAACAAACAACTGAAAATAAACAAAATCAACTCGGTTGCCTTTCACTGTGAAAGTGAGTGCATTAAAACTATTAACATAATTATTAGGCTCCACTGCCTGCACACAGTGTATAGATGTCGCCTACTGCCATAGACACTGTGTAGCGTGGTCTCTGTGTTGGGTTCAGCTGTGTACAAATGGCTTAAATGATCAAGATGATATTTGGGGGAGGTGACTCATGTAGTGTATGCCTGCCCAGCACACGTGGAAAGTGAATGCATTCACCGCCCCAACTGGTGGCAAGACGGTGGTGCGACCTTTTGGCAAATTACTTTGGATACTTTTGTTAATAAACATTTACACTTACAAGATATTGCAAGCCACAACATTCTACTAAAAACTAAAGACTGATTAATGATGATGAACATGTAACGGCTTACAGTAAATGCTGACCAAACAGAGCTGTAAGCAGACTGACTGTTTTCTGACAGAACTTGTTCCACGCCGCTGCCAACTTGCAACAACATCAGTTTTGTTATTTCTCTGGAATTTACACATTATTATGCATACATCCTGCTCCTGTGACACTTTCTCAGCCGCACAATAAATTTTATGTCAAGATGCGATTTTGTGCAGGATAGCTTTATTTCCGCACGAAATATTTTATTGACATAAAACAATATGAAAAAAGACTCAAGAGAGTTCAAACCTCCAATAAACTCATACGGTATCACCTTCTATCAAACGTCAGTAGCGCATAGTTATGTACACATAACGAAGATGTGTATGAAAGATTCTCGCATCCAAATGCAGATTCATACCACCATAAAAATCCACTGATAATTGATACCGCTTTTATCATGTTCTCCTTTCCAAAATTTCAACAAAATTGTGTCAACAAATTTCTTAAATATCTGGATCTAGTCTAATTGGCAGAGTAACCAGGTAACTGATAGAGCGGCGGACACTTTCATAAATACTTTACAAAGATAGCGAATTTCACATACATCATAACATCTGCTTGATATGATACCCTATATACAGTGATGCTGGCAGAAGGGGCTGCCCAACGTTTGCAAATATATGCATAACATTTCGAGTATGGCCAAACAGTGATCAATTCCGCAATGCTACTGCATAGTTGGTTCACAGGCCACCTTGTCTGGCCTCGTCATCATCGTCAAATGGTGCGGCATGTGGACCTACAAATAAACCATAACAAAACACTACAACATTAGCAGTTGACAAAAACTGACCATCTCATTTCACTACAAATACAACAATCTACAGTATACTTCCATCTTCAGCTGTATACCGCATGTAACCAGAAAATGCACTGCAATGACTCAAACAAGCAACTTGCCCATCACAATTTATAGCATATAGCAATCACAAAAGACAAACTGCCATGCTTGCAAAGGTCAAATCAATAAACGACAGCAGCCTGACATTACATGTGGGAGAGGCAATTTGTCGTTTAATTACGATTGCCAAAGATGAACTCCGTCTTGCTATCAAGACATTACTAAAAAAACTGGAGTTCCAGACCAAGACCTTGTCATCAGAACTCAAGACCAAGATTTTGACACCAGGGTCTTGAGATCCAGGCCTTGACCTCGACATCTGGGTCTCCATAACAAGACCAAGACTGTAGTGTCAGGTTGGCAATTTGCAAGACCAACAATATTCCAAAAGTCACAATTTATGATATCTGGGAGGCCCATAAACTCTGAAATTTGGTAAATTTCCTCCTACTCGGCAAACATAATTGTGACATCTCTAATATCCATGCTTTTCTGGCTGTAAATCCACATTTCTGCATTGAATGGGGTAAAATCTAGCAGTAAGGAGGGAATGCCATCTAATAGGTGTTGGCCTCAAAACTTCTGACTGATTAAGGTTTTACGTCCCACCTGACACAAGATAGGTCATTTTGGAGACGTCTTGAAACTTTGAGCCAAGACCTCTATCTCAAGATCAAGTCCAAGATTGAGAGCCTTTCAGTTGGTTGAGATCAAGACCACGACATTGACCTTAGACCTTGAGACCGAGGTCATGACTTCTGGCCCATGACTCAAGACTAACAGCAAGACCTTTAGAAACTGGACTTGAGATCATAAGACTGCATGTACAACGGCCGTCTCTAGAGATGCACCGATACGGCACTGGCCGATTATCGGTCGGCCGATAACAGGCGCCTAACAATCGGCCGATTACCGATTAATATAACAAATTTATATTAGCCGTCTTATTTAAGTTATTTATTTAGGTTCTGGATGTTATCCGAGGAGTCTTATTTACTTGAAGGACTGCAGATCAACCGGGTCTTTAGTTTTTACCAATGCCACGTGATAGCCGTGGGACTTTAGTTTTTTGACGACAACAGCCGTTGGTGGGGGACGCCCCATTCCTCTGAAATTTGCGCTCAAAGTGACCACCCACCCCCTTACAAATACAACGATTTTGACCATGGATACACCATGTTAGTGTTGTTACGACCACCAAACTTTCACCACCATCGTGGTTGGCTACCAGCGAACCAACACCGCCATCGCAGTGTTTAGCAGTGTTCTCGGTGGTCTTTCTGTGCGCTGTTTCCTGAAAACTGCCCCCCCACTTCTGCAGAGCAGCGATAGTCATCTAAATGTCATGGTGAGTCGAGTCGGAGTCGGCGACAACGCCCGCCTTCCCCGGCACGTCTGCTTCCCTACTGGCAAATGACAAGACTGCAGGGACAGTCTAGGCACTGTACTTAGTGAGACCGTCGCGACGGTCTCACTTAGTGCACCCCCTACCATCACATGTCATTCCAAGACAGCCATCTCATTCCAGGACAGCCGGAACGATGTGACACCCACCTGTTTTCGATTCACAACCTGACCATATTTGCCACCGCCACTGGCACCGCAGTGGCATGTCAAAAAAAACGCTGCCACCGTAACAACACTACACCATTTAATAAAAACTTGTACTTACCAACTGTGTAAATAATGACAATCGGCCAATACCAACATACTAATTGGTCAATACGATTATCGGCAAAATGGCCGATAATCGGCCGATATTGAATTATCGGTGCATCTCTAGCTGTTTCAATAACTGTCGTGTCAATGGAGAGGAATAAATCACACACAATAACAGACCATCAGCAATGCAGTCAACGCACCAGCATTCTCATGTCGATCAACTTTCCTCCTTCCACCGTACTGATAATCGTCATCATTGTCATTGTCAGCATTTGCATCGTCGTTCTCATCTTTCGCATCGTCGTTGTCATCTTTCTCATCACCGTCAGCATCATTCCTCGGATTCTGCAGCTGCAGCAGTAGACCAAACCAGCAAACAGCTAGTCACTGTACGTTGGTCTCACCGCTATCAAATCCCTCACCAGTCAGTCGGTGGACCGAGAAAGCATCATGGCAGTGTGTAATTTTACCGACTGGATTCAGCAGCTGGCAGTTTGCTTCAGTGCTTACACACAGCTGGACAAGTGACAGCAAGGACGCCAGACTGCAACCTACCGCTACACTGCAAGTAAGTAATGAAATCACGACATGCTGTCACTAAGAAAAATGTATGTCAACACGATATATTCCGAAGAAGTCAAGATTAAAACAAAATCAACATTATGCATACATCTAAAGACCATACTGTAAAGAAAACTGATCCTGTTTCCTGCTGATTTTGTATGCATTCAGCAATTTCAGCGATACCTAAGTCCACAGATGGTAAGCAATAAGGGAACTCGATTATTCAACAAAACACAATATGGCACAAAAACATTACCTGGTCTTCGTCTTGCTGAACACGGGGCTCCGCAATTTGCATAGGCTTTTCCATCTGGCCCTTTGGATCATCAGCATGTCCATTGTCCCCAGCAGCAGGTGGGAATTTTCCCAGTTTTCCCAAATCTTGTTCATCATCTCGTGCAGGGTTGAGTATGTTGTTTTCACGTCTATCAGCTGGCAAATAAGGATTGCGATGACGACCAAATTCTCCAGCCAAATATAACTTATCATCTCTACCGAACTTGAGAGGCTTTGCAAGCTTAGAATCCTGAACATTAACACCATCAAACTTTCAAAAATTTGAATGACATAGGTCTAAAAACCCAAGGAAAATGCTCAGTTACAACTGTGAACTACAGTATCTTGTATTTCATACGCACAGCTGTGAAATCACGACATCTAAAAAAGGCAGGACATTCAATGGCGTAAGTTTAGAAAGAAATAGAAAAACCGGCGGCGATTTAAATCAAGACAACTCATTACGTATGCACACATAAGCATCTGATACTACTAATTTCCATATGGTATCCGTTGGTCACACTACGAGTGGCATTAGCCTAGCACATGCTACAGCTGTGGGCATCTGTGGCACAGCCGCAGATCACAGACTTGCAGTAGCCCTAAGCCGCAGCGAGGGGAAGTGGAGCATGCAGTATGATAGTAAACAGGGGGTCTAGAGCCAAGGACCCTAGTCTACACCATGAAGCAATGAGACTAACAGAACATTACAGTGAGCATACTAGGCCACACAGGACGATGATAACCAAACAACAATCGCAACACCTGAAAGAGATACCTGAAATAAGAAATAACATTGCAAATTTCACTGGAGTGAACACAAGACTCAAAACACACGGTGTGTGTTCATCACTTACCGGAGGACTATCAAATCCATTCTGGACGTCTGGAGGCATCACTTGGTTCACCGCCACCGCAGCACGCTTCAGGACTGCATGATCAGGCTTCGCTTCACGCGGTTCAAAATACGGCTTTCTCTCATTGTTGTCTGTTGCAAACATTCCACATCATCACTTCTCTCTGTTAGAAATTTCCCCGTGCAACAAAACTTGTATTCGGCAACAAAGTATGTCCGTATGATAACATATCCTTTTGCTTCTAAAGGTGAGTTAACTGCATCAATGTAGCAAATATTTCTAAACATTTGTATGCATAGGATATGAACACTGCGTTATGCCATACAATGCTACATCACAGCACGATCTACGACGCACAGTAACTGACAATTGTAACTACATCTCTGAAAAAGATAACACTTCATAACGGGCCTCCTAGTATTGATCAACCTACTCTCATTGGTGATATAATGAAAACAATTTGATAAACAAGCTCAGCATGTCTGCCCAGAGCTCCAACATGAGCATGAAAACGTGTATTCCATGCCTGACTAAAGTGATATTCCATTACACTACAAAACCAGACATCACACTATATGCTAAGTAAAATATTCAACAGTGCATCAAAACTGTTCTTTAAGTAAAGTGACATAAGTAAACAAAACATTTGTATAGCACTTTATTCTGAGTATGTCTCATCTCTAAAGCATTCAGGTACGATAAGACACTACATATGAACATGCACCCAAAAGGTGGCTGGTAGCCATCTTAATAAACACGGAACCAGAACAGAAAAAAACGAAAAAGTTAAAAACAAAAAATAATACAGCTCCAAAGAAACAGCGAAATGATAGTCAGCAGAGTCAGTCCTGAGGGAGAAAGATAGTCAGTCTATGTTGGGAAACATGGTACATGTTAATGAAAAATCATTAGCCACACATACATGCATCCACAAATGGAATGAGTCACGCCCCACCACGGAGCACTTTGGCTGATACTCATTTCCCATCCCACTGAAGGTAGGATGCTGAGTTGGCCTGGTTGACTCGTTTGCATGTCCAAACATGGACACTCATGCCAGTAGTAACATACGGCAACTTTGTTAATGCACCCACTGCTGTTAATGCTGTGCCAAACTACCATATAAGAGTGACAGCGTTAGAATAAAGCAGCATATTTTCAGGAACATTTACAATGAGCACTGCTGGTAAATGTGGTAATGCTGTGAAGGTAAGCTATTCCAAATATGCGAACATGTAACTGAGAATGCATGCTACAGGTAAGATGTGAGGCTGAATATACACACACTGTATGTGCCAATTAACTGAGTTCACTTCGTTTGGAAACAACACATTCTGTAGCTCACCACACTGTCTCAGTCCAGTTACTGACCATCATTTCTCAGGGAATTCCAAAACAAAATGCTCTGCTCTGTGATGTTTCTTTTGCCTCTGTAACTGAATCATCCCTTCACCACCATGCAAGCTACGAATGATGTCAACTTACAAAACAACGTGAGTTCGTGTACCATCAAACATCACACAAATTTCAAAACAACACGCTGCAAATTTGTAGCATTACAACGTCAAATGCCACTGTTTAGGACCACTGCCTACATGCAGACGATGCCAGCAAAAAACTGAGTTTTATGAGTTTTTGTTGAGGATCTTACCCGGCTTGTTAATCTGCATACGGACTTCATGATTACTGTCCTGCAAATGACATCATTCATAACAACTCGTGTTTAAAAGCTTTTCAAAACAAAATATCAAGTGATAAACCTAGCCCTTCATTCTCATAAATCTCAGTCACAAACAAATTAACAACTAGAAGGGCTCAGTAGGGCGCATACCTACCCTGCAGACCTTGATCTTTGACCTTCCAAAATGTAATCACCTCATCCCCTGAGGCCAAGGGTATGACCGACCAAGTTTGGTGACAGTATATATATATATATA